>ERZ1673738.294-NODE-294-length-98341-cov-7.377592_pt1 | contig 98341 bp, 73 predicted proteins | sample MGYA00580198_ERZ1673738 | MGnify/ENA primary metagenome ERZ1673738 (study PRJEB41218, sample SAMN15661784) | gut metagenome | host: Homo sapiens | place: Canada: London | collected 2015-08-20/2019-03-30 | study: EMG produced TPA metagenomics assembly of... | reverse complement strand
CTTTACACCAATCTTTTCATAAAAGTTGTCCAACCTAGGGGAGAGGCGCAGACAATCGGAGTGAAAGCTTTTCCGTCACGTAAAAGAACGCCATCTTCCCGAATCGTATGCCGGACAGGAAGTTTGGTGCGGATGACGTAAGTGTCAATGGTTTCTATCAGTTGTTTTCCGTGAAAGAACTTGATCGTAAACGTGTTAAGTCCCCAGTAAAGCTTTTTTTTAGGAATGACCGCCAATGTATTTTTTCCAGATACCACCGAATTTGCGATGACTTCACCATCTCGAATGATTTCAATATGATCGACAGCGCGATCCGGTTTCCACTCCCAGACCAGTTCTGGATTGCCCCTGTCAAAATGGCGGACGGTTGCAGTTTTCATTTTGATCGCATCAAAAGCTTTAGGAGTGGATGATGTAATTGAAAATTTGCCGCTGATTTTTCCGCCATAAACAGTGCCGTAAAAGTTTTTCGCTTCAACATGCCACTCATAAGCTCCCTCGGAAAGCCCGTTTGCAGGGCGATATTGGCATTCCGATGTCATATCTTCCAAGACCATTTTTCCGTCTTTGATGAATCGAATATGATAAATGAAATCTTCATGTTTGTTTAAACCTAACGGTTCCCATTTGAAGACCGGACGGGTGGAAGCGACTTCTGTCGTCACGGCTGTCTTGAATTGTGGAATGGGTGTGAATAGATCTTTTAACGGTGTGATGCGGATATTGCGGAAACCGGCCTCCATATTAGTTTTCAGGACAAGTCCTTTTTGATTTTGATATTCAAATTTATAACCGCGCATTACCACCTGAGATGAGTAAAAAACCTCATGGCATGCCCCATACACAACGACAGAAATCTTTTGCCATCTTTTACCGAATTTCTTGCCGGATTGTAACTTGGAAGAGTTGATTCTCCGGTCACTTGGAAACTCTCTCCATAACAACTGGTTGTTGCCTTTACGTTCAAGTCCGAATCCGAAGCCTGTTTGCGAGGATGGGTCGGATTTTAGAACAACGTAAGCCGCCGGAAAGAAATCTTTCGTTCCTTTTTCAATCAGGCTGAGTTCAAAATCAATTCTAAAAGGTTCTGTCGGGAGTAGACCTTTCCATTTCAGAGAAGCATATTTGCCTTCCGTTTTTGCGATTTGAAAGACTTCTCCATTGGAAAACTGCCATTTGCCTTCGATATTTTCCCATTGTGAGGCATCACCAAGCAAATTATCACTGCCGATCGGTTCTGGTGAACAGAGAATATTCAGATTATCCATGATCCCATCGAACATGCGCAACAGTTTACCAGTTGCGTAGCGTCCTACGAGAATCGGCTTTTCTGTGATCTTGATTTTTTCAGGTCCCTGAGTTGTCACTGTTTTGCCGTTAACCGTCAATTTGAGCCGTCCCGGAACGAATTCTGCATAAGCATGATTCCACTGATTGAGCTTGATCGGCATACTTGCAGATTGTGTTGTCCCGCTTTTTCCTGTGGAATTAACTGAAAAATTAAGAATGCCTTTTGAAATGCCAAGATTGAAAGATCTCTGATTGCCATTTTCATGGAAACAAGACACTAGTGTCCCTGTATCTTTTCTACTATAAAAATCCAGTTGAATAGTCATCTTACGAGTGTTAATCGGTATTTTATCGGAAAAGACAATGTATTCTTTTCCTGAAAAACCGCCGCCTTTGCCAGAAAAACCCGAGACAGATTTAACTTTATTTTCCTGAATCTTCGAGGATTCAGTCTCTTCAAAATCATACTGAATTACCATATTACCAGCATTTGCTGACAGGCAAAAGAATAAGATCGAACTGAAAAGATACTTGCTAAAATTATCCTTTTTCATCATTACTTCCTTTTGAATGGATTGGAGGATGAATACAAATTAAGTTTAATTTGATCAGAAATCATTAGAAATCAGTTAATTAATAAGCCCTCCAGTATTTTAAATGTAACGCTGACGTTGTTAAACCGTCACATACTTCATATGGTTTATGTTTATTCGCATTTCCGGCAACAAATAGAAAATTGGCAAATCCTAGATGTACTGCTCCGGGCATGTTGGATATCCCAGATGCAGCAACTGTTATTGAGTTATTCAATTGATAAGTATTTTTGTTGTCACGGTAAGAGTCTCCGAGGATAATACAGGTTGATGGCGTTTTGAATTGTGTCATTCGTTTACTCTGGCAATAAGGATGTCCGCTGTGAAATGCTTTCGTTAATCCCGGACCGTATTTATCTGTTCCATTCCAACCATAAGACCCCTGATTGGAATCCATGAATATAAAGTCCTTCTGAGACGGACATTGGAAACTTCCTCCTTTTTTCAAGTTTGCTAACCGGACCGCATTGTTAGGATAATTTTGGGTCATTAATCTCGGAGATACATATGGTGCCACATCCGTATACCAACGAGTTGAATTACCACCATAAGCACTGTTTGCCGCATCATTATTAGAGTATGTTGCACGTTGTGCTCCGATAAAGTCCTGATTGTCTGAGGCATAGGATGCAATTCCATTACCGAGTTGTTTCAGATTACTCAAACAAGAAACTGATTTCGCTGCTTCCCTGGCTTTCTTAAGTGTTGGCAGAAGCAGAGCTGCCAGTATTGCGATGATGGATATAACGATGAGTAATTCTATTAATGTGAAATATTTCATTCCATGCCGACATCTTCTCATTTTCTCTTTCCTCTTTTGTTGATATTTTTTCATGGTTTCCTTCCTTTTTTCAGAGTGCTTTCACGAATGATCAGTTGTGGTTGAAAAACCGCATTGAGACGTGTTTTCCTGCCTCCGATATATTTCAGGAGAAAGTCTATCGTGGTTTCGGCAACCAGTTTCCTGTCATAGTTGAGTGTCGTGAGCTTGACCGGAAGACACTGGCAGATCAGCCGGTTGTCACAGCCGACGACGCCGAAGTCGTCCGGCACCAGTCTGCCGGCGGACTGCAACTCCTTCATGAGGACTGCGGCGATATAATCATTCTGCGCAATGACGGCGTCAATCCCTTTTTCCGCAAATTCATTATAAATCAGACTGCGGCAGGCATTTTCCAGCCCGTCTGTTTCCGAGGTGAATGCCGGAACCTGAAAAACCGACCCTTCGGGACATGCCCTGCAGAAGCCGCGAAGCCGTTCCTGAATGCTTCTGCAGTTCTTATCCTTTTCCGGATCGGTTTTGAACAGGAGCAGCGCGGTATTGCGGTATCCCTGCTCCTTGAGATGGCAGACCGCCGTTTCAATGCCCGCGGCGACATCCACATCGACAAAGGAATGCTGATGTTTATGCGTGTTGCGGACAAAGACCAGTTTCTTTTCCTCTTTGAGTTTCTGGTCGAGCCTGCAATCCTGTTTCGGATAATCATGCGCAAGCGATATGATTCCATCCACTCCGTTTTGTTTCAGCGCATAATAGGCGTCAATCAGTTTTTCCGGATCGTCATGTGCCTGTGCGATCAGGATCCGGTAGCCGTGACAGCCTGCGGCATGTTCCAGTTCCGCCAGCAGGGAAAACGTTTCCTCCGGCGCGCGGGAGTCGATCATGACGCCCAGCAGTTTACTGGCACCGCCCTGAAGAATCCGGGCGCTGATATTCGGCTGATACCCCAGTTCGCTGGCTGCACGCTCAATTTTTTCCCGGGTTCCGGCGGAGGCTCTGGCGTAGCTTTTATTGCCCAGAACCGCCGATACCAGTTGAAAAGATACCTGCGCTTTTGCCGCGACATCCCGAATCGTGACTTCCATTGCTGACCTTTCTTCTTTTTTTTGCAAGAACGTTCTATCATTAATTATATCCAATTTTCAGGAATTGTCAAGACCCTGTTTCTAAAAAAGAAAAATATTTTCGGTTTTTCCGTAGTACGGCCGGCACACAGAAGCTGTCCTCTCTGACAGCAGGAACTGCCGCCGGAAAGAAAGCTTCCGTACCTTATTGCCTGTTCTGCATTACTCTCAAATGAAATGCGGGCTTTGACGGCTTGGTTTCAAACGCGGAGACGATGGATGGCTCAAGAGCCCGGTTTGACAGGAACACGGACAATTTGAACGAACACAGGCGCGGTTCTGACGGCTTTCCTGTCCGGCAATTGAGGAAAAATCTTTCATTATTTCTTCCTGGGACTTTGATAAAAATATAAAATGTGGTATTGTTTGGGATACTTTTTTGATCTCTCTCAAATCAAATCAGGACAGGAACAAATGACGAAACACATTTTTATCACAGGCGGCGTCGTATCTTCTCTGGGGAAAGGGATTACGGCGGCCTCCGTTGCCATGCTTCTGAAGCAGCGCGGCTACCGCGTGGCAATGCAGAAACTGGACCCCTATCTCAATGTGGATCCCGGAACCATGTCTCCGTATCAGCACGGAGAAGTATTCGTGACCGACGACGGAGCGGAAACCGATCTGGACCTCGGACACTACGAACGTTTTTCCGGCATCCGCTGTTCCAAAGCGAGTAACTACACGACCGGCAGGATTTACAGCACGGTCATCTCGCGGGAACGCCACGGCGGCTATCTCGGCGGAACGGTTCAGGTCATTCCCCACATCACCAATGAGATCAAGTCGGCGATCGCCTCTCTCGATTCGCCCGGCCTTGACATTGCAATCACTGAAATCGGCGGCACCGTCGGCGACATCGAATCCCTGCCGTTTCTGGAAGCAATCCGCCAGTTCCATCAGGACGCAGGCGAACACAACTCCATCTTTCTGCACCTGACGCTGGTTCCCTATATCCGCGCCGCCGGAGAGCTCAAGACAAAACCCTCCCAGCAATCCGTCGGAATCCTGCGCAGCATCGGCATCATCCCCGATGTGCTGATCTGCCGCTGTGAAGTGCCTATGGAGGAGGATCACAAGAAAAAACTGGCGCTTTTCTGCAATGTCAAACGGGAAATGGTGATCGAAGAGCTCGACGTCAAGAACTCGATTTACGAAGTGCCGCTTGATCTTGAAAAACAGGGAATGGACAGAAGCATCCTCAAACTTCTGAATCTCCCGGAAAACAATCTGGATCTGAGCGACTGGCAGGCAATGCTCGGAGCGGTGCTCAATCCGGCGAACGGCATCGTGACGATTGCGGTCGTGGGAAAATACATCACCCTGCGCGATGCCTACAAGAGTATCTACGAGGCGCTTTCCCACGGAGGAATCCCGAATCACGTCAAGGTAAAGATTCATCCGATTGAAGCCGAAGAACTCGATACCCGTAATCCGGACGAACTGCTCAGGGGATACAACGGCATTCTGGTGCCGGGCGGATTCGGAGACCGCGGCGTTTCCGGAAAGATCAAGGCGATCCGTTATGCGCGCGAACACAATATTCCGTTCCTCGGAATCTGCCTCGGCATGCAGTGTGCCGTGATTGAATTTGCACGCGATGTCTGCGGCATGGCGGATGCGGACAGTACCGAATTCAACCCGTCCACGGCGCATCCCGTAATCGCGTTAATGGAGGAGCAGAAAAATATTACAGACAAGGGCGGGACGATGCGTCTCGGCGCATATCCGTGCATTCTGGCGAAAAACTCCAAAGCGGAGACCGCCTACGGCACGGATCATATTTCCGAGCGTCACCGCCACCGTTATGAGTTCAACAGCGATTTCCGCGCCGCATTGGAGGCGAAAGGACTGAAAATCACGGGAACTTCTCCCGACGGTTCTCTTGTGGAAATGGTCGAGATCGAATCCCACCCGTGGTTCGTCGCCTGCCAGTTCCACCCGGAATTCAAATCCACTCCGCTGGAGGCTCATCCTTTATTCAAAGACTTTATCAAAGCCGCGATAGCGGCACGAGGCTGATTTGGCACGATGATGAACAACCCAAATAATCAGGATCGATCCCTGAGCGGCTTTCTTGCTTATCTGGGCAACGAACGCAACGCATCGGAACATACGCTGGAAAGCTACAAGATGGACATCGTGCAGTTTTCCAAACTGACTCTCAATCTGGATGCCGCGGAGCAGGCCGTCGACTGGGATTCCGTCAGCGTGCACGATGCGCGTTCCTTTGTCGTGGCGCTTCAGGGCGAGGACTTGTCCAAAACATCCATCGTCCGGAAAATCTCCGGGCTCCGTTCCTTTTACCGCTACCTGGAACGCGAACATATCGTCGGCTCCAACCCGTTTGCGGGCCTGGTTTCGCCCAAAAAGCAGAAACTGCTTCCGAAATATATGACGATTGCCGAGGTTTCGCGCCTGCTGGATTCCGCCGACACGTTCTGGAACGGCGCCGTGGAAAAGGGGATTGCAAAATCCGAAGAAGGGGCAAAACTTTCCGCCGCCCGCGATGGCGCGATTCTGGAGGTGATCTACTCCGGAGGACTGCGCATCAGCGAGGCGCTCGGGTTGAATCTCGGTTCCGTGGATCTGCTCGGCGGCGTCATGAAAGTCCGCGGAAAGGGCAAGAAGGAACGGATCTGCGGACTCGGCGGTCCTGCGGAAAGGGCATTGAGGAAATACATTCACGTGCGCGCCCTCTGGACCAGCGACGCGCGTCGCGAAGCGCCTTTGTTCATCAATCAGGACGGCGGACGGCTGACTCCGCGCAGTTTCCAGCGCAACTTCAAACTGTATCTCGCAGAAGCGGGTCTGCCTTCCGACATGACGCCGCACAAACTCCGCCATTCCTTTGCAACGCATCTTCTGGACGCCGGCGCGGACCTGCGCAGTGTTCAGGAACTTCTCGGACACGCAAATCTGAGCACCACGCAGATTTACACTCATATCAGCGCGGAACGCCTCAAAGCCGTTTACAGCAAAGCGCATCCGCGCGCATAACCCAGAGCAAGGAGTCGGCATGGATACTTTCCGGGATAAACTCGCATTTCTGCCAAGGGCGTTTCTTCTGTTCCTGACGGCGATTCTTCCATTGAAATTCGCTTCGACGGCCGGCGTGCCTGAGATGCCGATGATCTACTGGACGGAACCCGTCGGCATTCTCATCGGCTCCTGGTCCGTGATGCTGTTTCCCGCATTTGCAGCGTTTGCCCTGATCCTCTGCATTCTGCTGATGCCTCCGCCTGATATGAAAAATCCGCTTCTGCGCGGATATGCCCTTCTATGGGCGCTTTTCGCGGCGGCATCGCTGTCCGGATGGATTCACGCATCGACGTGGGACTTCGCCATACAGAACACCCTGCACTGTTTCGGGCTCGCCTGTTACGCCATGTCGCTCTGCCTCATGCTGGAACGTGACCCGAAGCACTTTGCACGCCAGTTGTTCATCGCGATTCTTACCGGAGCGGCATTCTCCATTTACTCTGCACTGAATCAATACTGGAGCGGATTCGAGGAAACACGTAAGTTCATCGAAGAAAAAGAACGTGCCACCGGACAGCAGATCATGACCGGACAGTTTGCATCGCGCCTGATGGAATCGCGCGTATCAGGCGATTTCGCAGTCTGCAATGTCTATGCCGGTTATCTTGCGCTGGTATTTCCGCTGATTCTTGCGGTTCTCTACAGGTTCGGCGGCAGAGTCACGCCACCGTGGGCGGCGCGGCTGATCCTCTGCGGCGGAGGCGGCGCATTGTATCTGTTTCTGCTCAAGGAAACCGGGAGCCGGGGCGGAATCCTTGCCCTGATCGTCGGTATCGCCTTTACGATTCTCGCGTTCCGGATTCCGCGCAGAATCCGTTTCTTCTGCTATGCGCTGATTCCGGTCATGCTGGCGGGCTTCGTCATCCTGGTGAAAATGTGGCGCGGGTTCGCGTCCATGCTGTTCCGTTTCGATTACTTCAAAGCGGCATTCGAAATGATGCTGGCGCATCCGCTCTCCGGCGCAGGGTGGGGCGAATTCTTCCATGAATACCTGATCTATAAGGACCTGATCAATGACGAGGCGCCGCACGGACCGCACAACTTCATTCTCGCCGCCGGGTCGCAGGCGGGAACCGGTGCATTCCTGATTTCGGGAATCCTGCTGCTGATTCCACTTGCCGCCGCGCTCTATCTGTTTCATAAAGCGTCGGTTTCCGGCGACGACGCGGACGACAGGATCATGAAGTGCGGCATGACGCTTGCCATTGTCTCATGGACGTTCCACTCCATGATTGAACTGAATTACGAGACGCCCGGTTCCACGGCGACCGCAATCGCCCTCGGCTCCCTGATTCTGGTTGCCAAAGGGACGGATCGGATTGTCAGTCTGCCCGTCCCGGAGACAGCGGGGAAAAAGAAGCTTTGCTCCATGCTTTTCCTGTTGATTTCCGCCGGACTGGTTTTGTATCCCGCGCTGAAACTTCCGCAGGCGGTCGCGGGTGAAATGTGCTATGAACGGCTCCATTCCTCTACGGACGTGCGCTTCGGAACACCCCGCAAAGGCAATCCTCCGACACCGGATGAGGTCATGCGGATGCTTCAGGACTGCGCCCGGATTACGCCGGACTCTCCGTTTCCTTATGCCGCCGCTTCCAGCTATTACCTGACTCTCGGCCCGTTTTATGTCAATGAAAGCCTGTCCCTGCTGGACGAGGCGATCAAACGCGCTCCGAAACGCGCCGGCTACTACTACCGGAAATATCTGATTCTGAGACACCTTCCCGGCCGTGCCGCCGAAGCGGAACAGGCTTTGAAAAAGGCGCAGGAGCTTTCTCCGAAAAATCCGGAATATTTTGACCGGAATGAACTGTCCCATCGCAAGCAGCGGGTATCAGAAAGCCAAACCAATGGCGAAAGCCCGAAATCGTATGGTACAGACCGTTGGATTTGCTGCGATCCAACGGCATCCGCTTGCCGCCGGTCCACGACAAGGACAAAGCCCTTGACTTGAGAAGAAAATGCTTACACATTCTTCCGCTTCAAAGCCGACCGGAGGGTATGAAACCCAAAAAGAATCAAAAATGGATTTCAGGATGAAAACAGTAATAAAACTTGAAAATTGAACCTCAGCCGAAATCGCCGCCGAGGACGCCGTAGTAGCTGCCGGCAGGGAGAGGACCGGGGATTCCGTAATCCATCGCGACAAGCTCCGTTGCAGGGAGAATGCCTTTCGCCGCCATCAACTCAATCAGACGCGTCTGGCTGTCAAACGCAACCAGAAGAACGCGGGGAGAAGGTTCACCATAACGTGCCACCGCATCGAACAGGGACAATGCATCCTCCTCATTTGCCGCGGTCAGAGCACTTGCCTGACGCGACACGGGACCGATCCGCCCGATCGTGAATCCGGTGATTGCCTGCCCGTCCATGATCTTGAAAGAAAGTTCCGGATGGCATTCATAGAAATATGTCAGCAACGCGCCGCGCTCCAGACCGAAGCTCTGCCTGTCCAGCGCGGTAATCTCCGCAAGATCCTCCTTCAGCAGCGGGACAACCCGGCGGTCACGTTCCGGCAGACAGCGATAGTCATCCGCGCCGAATTTATGGAGCGTCGCGTACGTCTTGAACCCGAGCTTCTCATAGACATAACTTCCGGCTTTCGTCGCATACAGGCGGAGTGTACGGCAGTCCTTCAGAAGCTCCATGAGTTTTTTCAACATCATTGAGGCTATTCCTTTCCGGCGGTAAGCCTCGCGGACAATCACCATATTGATGTATCCCATCTGATCTCCTTCATAGATCTTTGCCGCCGCGGAACCGATCACACGCCCCTCGTGTACCGCAAAAATACCCGCCGACGCCGGCGCAAGAATCATCTCCCGGCAATCCCTGAGCGTCTGGTTCCACCCGACCGTCCCCGCAAGTTCAAACAACGCCTCCGGGTCCGTCGCACGAATGATCGCAATATCGGACATTCTTATTTTTCTCCTTTTTCTTTTTCAACACGTTCAAATCTTCCATGGACGATGAAATGCCTCGCCTGTTCCGCCGTCCGCCGTGAAAACAGAAGCGTCGTATGAGCGTGAGGCAGCATCAGGTGATCCCGTTCATGGGTCAGGTGGGTGCTGGACTCCCTGACATCCAGATCATACCTGCCGCCGATGATCCCGATGTCAAACCCGCTGTCCGGTTCGGGAAAAGTGTTCGCAAATGAATGCGGAACGGACGAGAGGTCCGGCAGGCATTTCACGATTTTTCCGGCAAAAGAAAGATTTTTCAGCACATATTCCGCAACATCGGAACCCTTGTTCGGCGGCGCGATCATCACGATCCTGCCGATTTTCGCCCATGCCGCAGGAGAAAGTTTCCTGAGCGCGGAACGGAGCAGAAGCCCGCCCATGCTGTGTGTGACAAAATGAACCTGCCCCGGAGAATCAGCCTGCCCTGAAATTTCTTTCTCGATGAATGCGGCAAAACACGCTCCATGTTCGTCAACCGTCGCGCGCCGCGTGGGGTAATCGTAAAGAATCGAAGCAAACCCCTGCCTTGCGAGATATCTTGCAAGCGGCAGCATGACATGCCCCGACATCAGAAGTCCATGCACAAGAATCACGCGCTCCGCGGCAGCATGATCCTGAAGCGGTGCAAAGCGTTTGATTTCTCCTGCGGAAGAAAACATGGGGTCTCCTAAAAAACATTTCTTCCGTAATATAACCGTAAAAACCTTTCCGGCAACCGGGGAAACGGCAGATTATTTGCAAAAAAACTTCTCTGCGGGGCTGAACTTTCAGAATCTTATGTTATATTATGGAACGAGTTTAAATAAACGATCAATCACAATGGAGTAAAGTATGACACACTGCAGCGGAAACGGGCACTCGACCTACAAGAGCGCCGGAGTAGATATCGATTTGGCAACGGATCTTCTGAAGCGCCTCAAGCCGAAATTCGCCGCGGCAAAGCGTCCTGAAATGCTTGCTCCCATCGGCGGTTTCGGCGGACTCTTCCAGATTGACCTTGCAAAATGGAAAAATCCGGTCATGGTCGCCAGCATCGACGGCGTAGGCACCAAACTGATGGTTGCCGCCATGATGCACAAATATGACACGGTCGGGCATGATATCGTCAATCATTGCGTCAACGACATTTCCGTGCAGGGAGCGGAGCCCGTCTATTTCCTCGACTATATCGGCATCGGAAAACTCCGGAGCCCGCTTTACGAGGAAGTCGTCGGCGGAATCGCGGATGCCTGCAAGGAAGTCGGATGCGCGCTCCTCGGCGGTGAAACGGCGGAGATGCCCGGTATGTACGGCGAAGATTTCGATCTGGTCGGAGTCATCACGGGTATGGTCGAAAAGGACCGCATCATCGCCGGCGAAAAAATCCGCCCCGGGCACGTCGCAATCGCCCTGCCTTCCAACGGACTTCATACCAACGGGTTCAGCCTTGCCAGACGCGTTCTCTTCACCATGCGCCGTTATGAAGTCTCCTCCCGGCTCAAAGAGCTGAACGGCGAAACCATCGGCGAAGCGCTCCTCAAGCCGCACACCTGCTACTGGAAAGCGGTCAAGAGCCTCATGGATTCCGATGTTTCCCTTGACGGCGTCGCGCACATCACTGGCGGCGGTCTTTATGACAATGTCCCGCGAATCCTGCCGAAAGACGTGGACGCGGTATTCTATAAGGAAACAATCAAGAATCCGCCGCCGATCTTCAAGCTGATCGTTGAAGAGGGCAACATCGAAGATTCCGAAGCGTTCCGTGTCTTCAACATGGGTGTCGGCATGGTGTTTTTCGTTCCGGAAGCGGATAAGGAAGAAGCTCTGAAACTCAGCCGCGAAGCCGGATTCGATGCCTTTGTATGCGGGGAGGTCGTTGCGGGCAGCGGAAAGTCCCATGTAAAGTGAGTTTTGAAACGGCGGACGTTTCAGAACTGTTTTTCAATGCAGATGTTCAAGAACGGGCATCTGCATTTTTTATGCGGAATTTTTATGGAAAAAATGAAAGAACTTTTGAACGGGAAATGAAAAAATAAGCGTAAACCGGAAGAATCGGGCAATTGTTTTTTGCATTTTTCCGTCTATGTTACCAGCTTGTGAACGATCATAAACCAAAGGAGGCAGCTCATGGATTTTTTTGAACAGGTAAAACAATATGTCAATGAAAACGACACATTCTGCAAAGCGAACAATATGACTCTGGAAGTCGTGAAACTAGGGTATGCGGAAGCGGTTATGAAGGTGACGGAACACTCTTTCAACGCGGTCCATACGGTTCAGGGCGGCGCCCTGTTCACACTTGCGGATATGGCTTTTGCAGGGGCAGCCAACTCTTACGGAGACAAATGTATCGCCATGAGCGCGGCAGTTTCGTTCATCCGTCCCGGTTCGGGGAACACCCTGCGTGCCGTGGCGCGTGAAGTCAGCAAGGGCAGACGCTCCTGCGTGATGGACGTGGAGGTCCGGAATGAAGAAAACAAACTGGTTGCCAAGTTCCAGATCACCGGTTTTTTCTTTGAAAAATAAGCATCAATGACGGCGGTTCCGCCTGTCAAAGAACGGAATCGAAGTTCCGGGAACCGGCGGTAAGACGCAACAGTCGGGATTTTTGCGTCATGCACAGCCCGTATCCCGGTTAAGAATGAACTGCCCCCATTGCAAGCAGAGGGTATCGGAAAGCCGAACCAATGGCGAAAGCCCGAAATCGCAGGGTGCAGGCCGTTGATCTGCTGCGATCCAACGGCATCCGCTTGCCGCCGGGCCACGACAAGGACAAAGCCTTTGATTCGGGAAGAATGCTCGCACATTCTTCCGCTTTACAGCCGATCCGAGGGATATGAAATCCCAGAAGAACCAGAAAGAAAGTTCCGTGCCGCTCTTTCCGTAGACTGATTACTGCCGGAACACCAGAAATCCGTATGTCTGCCCTGCTTCGGCATTCCAGAACTCCCCGGAACGGAATTCCCCCTGAAACGGACCGGATATCGCGCGCATCTTCATGCCGGGAGGAAGCTGAATCGACTTCATTCCTCCGGTTTTCGCATGAAGAAATACGACATCGTTTCCAATCCAGAGCGGATCGCCGCATTCCCTGTTGTAGAGATGCACTCCGGCGCGTCCGGCAATCGAACGGATCACCTGCGGCGGCAGATACATCAGACTCGTAAAGTAATTCCGCACCCCGTTTTTCTCCCATGAAACCAGCGCCGGAGTCTTTCCTCCGACGGTTCCGATCACGTCCTTGAAACCGCTTTCCGGAAAGAACCACGGTCCGGATACATTCGGGTTGGAAACAGTATTTGACCCCCAGCCGTCTTTGAGTTCCATTACAGGCGCCATCCACTTCGCCACCATCTTCATTCCGATACCGAGCAGATCGCTGATATTGCCTGCCGACGGTCCGTTCTCCGGGTAAAACACCCCCGGGGCATAAAGCCAGACCACCGCTGCCTTCTCCCGTTCAAGACGCTTTTTCAACGTATTCCGTTCCTCTTTCGTCAGCATCAGGAGATTGGTCATGATGTAAAGCTTCTGCGGCGGGATCAGCTCATGTTGAAGCAAATCCGCCAGCAGGACATGCCGGAACGGAAATCCGGCTTCATTGAAACGCCGCATCAGTTCACCGATCAGAGCGCGGTGCGCGCCGTCCCCGGCATTGTGTTTGGCATAGAACGCACTTTTCTGATCGCTGACAATACAGACTTCCACCGGAGTTGTCCCCTGAACCGGCGGCAGAGAACGGTAAATCTTCTGTTGTTCCGCCATCAGCTCCAGGAGAACCTTCTCGCGGAACCAGCTTTCATACATTTCCATCCAGTGCATTCCGATACCCCGTGCAAGTGTCATGCCGAACGCCCGGTTCATTGCGCCGATGCTCTGCTCCACAGTATTGAGTTTGCCGTTCCGCGACTCATACTGGCTGTTTTCGGAAAAGGTGCGCAGATCCTGCTCCACAATCACAAGTTTGCTATGCGAAGTAAAAGACTCCGCAGCCTGCATCGGACTGTCGCTCATGCCCGGATAACGCCATGTATAGAAGGAGGGGCCCCAGACATAATCGACGTAGGGAGAACGCGCCACCGCTTCAATTCCGAGGTGCCCGACGGTCTGAAAGCGGTTGAAGATATTGCTGAATGCGATCAGATAACCGTAATAGGCGCCGCAGAGCCACCGGCTGCCGGTTTCCTCTTTCACGACTTTGCAGAGAGCGATGATTGCTTCCGAAACAGCGCGGTTGCGGAACTCAAACCAGTCGATTTTCGCCATGTCTTCCGCAGGGTCAAGCAGAGCAAGGACGCTGCCCGCATCCTGTTCCCGCGGCGACGGCATCGTGATGGTGTCAAAGGTCAGCCCCGGACGTTTCCATGCGGAAGCAAGCGCGGCGTCCGTTTGATATTTTTCGCGCAGATAAGAACGGAACGTTGCAAAATCCGCTTTGGAAAACCCGCTTCGCGCCGGTCTGTTGTTTCCGTCTTCATAGCTCCAGAACCATTCGGAATTCCAGCCTTCGGAGATTCCCATGCCGAAAACACGGTCCGCATAGGAGGATTGCCTGATATGCCCGATCAGAGCGCGAAGCCCCGCCGCCGCATCCTGAAGATATTTTTTCGACGCAAGTGCCTGACGGTCTTTCTGTTCATGGATCGGTTGCCCGCCGTAATATTTTGTCACATCATCCGGATTTTTCTTCATCCACCAGGACGGCATCCCGCATTTGACGGTCAGAATCACGCGCATCTCCGGCGCATTCAGGGTAAGCACCTCCATGGCACGGTCCAGACCGGAAAAGTCAAATCGTCCCTCCTCTTGCCAGAACTGATCCATCCCGATTCCGAACCGGATTACCTCCGCTCCGGCTGCAACGGCATTTCTTACAAGAAAATCGCGAGATGCCGGGTTCATGCCGAAAGTGCCCGGCAGATCATAATAAACCGGGGAATATTTCCTGCCGTCGATCAGGAACCATGCGCGTTTTCCGGCTCCGGCGATGGATGCTTTCACCAGAGGAACGCTCTTTTTCTCCTCGGAAAAACGCAGAGAGCCTGCATCATGGCTTCCTTTCACCCGGATGTAGTCGGCGTCCAGATAAGCTTTTGCGGGTGTCCCGTATTCAACAGGCAGGGAATACGAAACTTCCAGAGTCCGCCCCGGCTTCCACTCAGACGTCGCAGGCTTGATTTTCCCCTGAATGCGCTTTTCTCTGCCATCCGCGGAAACAATCCGGAAGTAAAGCTGATCCGCATCGACCGCCGGTGCCTTGATGATCCTCGCCATAAAACGCTCCTCCCCGGATTTCAGAATTTCAATTTCTCCGACCGGACCGGTATAGGCATAATTGACACGTGTTCCCCACGGGGCGACCGGCGGGGTCCCCAGCAACATCACCGGAGTAAGGAACGCCTGCGGCATCCGGTCCCCGCCGACATGGCACATCCATTCCCCATTGCTCGGGAAATACACAGCCCTGCCGTTCTCCATCACATAAAGTTCACAGAGCAGTCCGCCCCATGCCTGCACATTATGCACCCGGACAACGATCCGGTTTTCACCTGCCTTGAGGTCTTTCGCCACATCGAATCTGCCGGGTACGCGCCAGTCGCTTCCGCCTCCCGCCTTCTTTCCATTGACGAATACCTCATACAGATCATCGCCCGCCGCGACAAAGACAGCTTCCTCCGGTGCCTGTTTCAAGCGGAACTTCCGTTCAAACCAGACATTCGTATTATTCGGGCCGAACCCGTTCCGGCACCAGATCCAGCTGCCGCGCCAGTAGGCGGGCGGCGCATTCAGATGCGCCAGTCTTTCCAAAAACAGGCGGGGATATCCCGGCGCTTTTCCGGCAATGCGCAGTTCTGCCGCAACTGCCGTTTCCGGCGCTTTGAAACGTACACTCTCCTTTCCTTTCTGCAGAATCTGCTTTGCCGACACTTTCCTGTTCCGGTCAAAAAAGCAGAGTTCCATTCCCGGGTTCTTTCCGTTCTTCCATTCCAGCAGATACTCTCCGCGCGGGCGGATCGAATCAAGAGAAATTTTCTTTTCCGATGCCTGCTGAACGGCAAAAGGAATATTGTTCACCTCCTGCAATCCATTCAAACCGGAAAGCGCCATGCGGCACTTTTTCCCGATCCATGATAACCTTATGGAAGTAACCGTCCCGCGCCATGCCGGGTCCTCCCCGACGGGAAAAAGCAGGTCGTGCCATTCCCCGTCAGGCAGAGAAGATGCCGCGAGATAAGAAGAATATTGCTTTCCCCTGTCAACAGCGGTAAAATCCAGACGCAGATACCCCCCTTCCTCGAATACTTTGAAGCGTGCCTCGACAACCTTTACATCAGCAGCTTTCCAGTTCAGGCTGCGGCACTCGAAGCCGCCGCCATCCCCCGCCTCAATCTCCGTACAGGCGGCAGTCTCAAATACTTTCAGCGCATGATACGGCATCCAGAATTCTTTCAGGCGGCCGGAGTCAAAAGAAAGAAAAGCCGCTTTTCCCGCTTCTTCCCGCTTCCTGAGTTCTTCGCCGGAAAGTTCTTTCACAATAACCTTGCTTACACTGACTTTACCTGTTCCCCGGATAATCAGATGCGGGCGTAAAAGTTTTTCATCGGGACGCGCAGTGAAATAATAGGACAGCATTTCCGTTTTGCCTTGTCCCTCCCTGCTTCGAACCACAGGATAAGGAGTCCGCTTCCCGCCGGGCATGGAAAGCATCATGGAAGTCGTCACATCCGGAGAAAGCTTTGTTGATTCGATCTGCACCAGATAATATTTGCCGGGAACGACAGGAATATCCCTGCCGGGTACAAATGCAAGATATCCGCTGCGATTCGTCTTGAATACCTCATAAACAGCCCCGTTCCGTTTCATCTCCCCTGCGGAATTCTCATTTTTCCGGATTTCCCATGAAAAAGAGGCGCGCTCCAGCAGATTGTCCGGCTGCCGGATTTCCTGCATGTCTACGGAGCGGACGACTGCTTTTCCCTCTCCTTTCAGGCAGAAATGAATCCGGACTTTGCTTTCCCCCTGCTGTGCGGTAAAGTCCAATACGGCAGTCTTGAAATCCGGACAGGCGGGAGCCGATTTCGATGCGGGGAACGGAGTCCGCTTCGCGCCGGGCATGGAAAGCATGATATATCCGGCAAGGCTGTCGGAAGACGTCCTGTAATCCACTGTTACGCGATAGGTTTTGCCGGGAGCAACCGCCGGTTCATTTTTTCCGCAGTAAAAGAACACAACTCCCTTGTCATTCGCCTTGGTAATCTCGTAAGAACCGTCCGGGAGTTTCACCATACTCCCTTTTCCCCCCTCTACGGGCAGGCAGTTCCATTGTTTTTCCGGCAGCAGTTCGGCGCCGCCGAGCATCAGTGAGCATAAACCTGCAGTGATTGCAGTGATTGCCTTTATCATGGTTGTATCTCCTTATGATATTCAGTCCAGCGGATTCCCGCGTTTCAGATGATCCCGTCTCTGGGTGGTGTCCGTGGTAAAACTCTCCAGATATCTGACAGGTGCGGCATGACCGTCCGCCCATAAGATATTGCCGGAGCCGTTATGACGGCTGATGGTATGGCCGTTCATGCTGTCGATCAAACAGTATGGCGATTTCGGTTGCGCCGCCATTTTGGATTCCCCCAGCAAAAGCTTCGTGGACGGATTTTTAATTCTGTCCGGTGTGCCGGGGGTTATATCTGCCGGGGAAGCCGGAAGATTTCCGTTCCGTGCATACCAGTCATCCGTCGCACCGAGCGAATTGATTCCGAAATGAACGTATTGAAACACCCAGGCATTTGCCGGATTGTTATAATTCCTGCCCCATGCTGCCCGCTGATCGTTGACATTCTGAAGTGCCGGAGCGTTCGGACATTCAAAAATCTTGAAGTTCTTCAGATAATCGCCGTTTGCCAGCAGCCAGGACCATACCTGTTTCGCATCAAGAACGCCACCGGTGAAAGTAGTCGGCGGATAATACTTCTGAGCATCGACATAAAGCATCAAAGGGATATTCAACTGCTTTATATTATTGAGACACTGAACGGCTCTGGCTTTATCCCGCGCCTTGCTCAATGCGGGCAGAAGCATACCTGCAAGAATCGCAATGACCGAAATTACGACGAGGAGCTCTATCAAGGTGAAATTTCCAGTTTTTCTATTCAAATCAAACCATCTCCTTCTCCGGCATTCCATAACGGACCTCCTTCATTTAATATAATTCCCGCAAATCAAAATTTCATCCGCTTTTCGATGACAATATTCAGATTTCTTTCTGATGCCAGCAATTATAGCAATATCTGCCATATGGAAATCATTTCCCTTTGATTTTCTCAATGAAGGGAACTATATTGATTCCTCTTTTATTTTATTATATAACAAAAAATAAATTCTGCATGAACAAATTGTCATTATTATAGCATAATCTGTCTAAAAAAGAATGGAGACAGGAAAAATGGGACAAAAAGGCACCCATATCTGTGAACTTTACAGCCGGAAGCAATTCAGGCATACTACGCTCCCGCTGAGTATCGAGATGTTCGACTATAAATCCACGACGGACAAATGGCACCGCCATACGGATTTCTACGAACTGGTGATCGTATGCAGCGGCAAGGCGCGGAATGAAAACAGCCGGCGTTCGGAGCAGGTCCATGCAGGCCATGTCTACCTTCTGCCGTCAGGTTCAGTTCACCGCTATGCAAAACTTTGGAACTTCCGCCACTACAACATCCTGTTTCAACCGCAGATTCTTGATATCGGTTCGGTCAATATCGCCGCTTTACCGGGGTATTCCCATCTCTTTCATTTCCAGTTTGACGGCGAGGACCGCTGTTCCCTGCTGCTTTCCGTCGATGAGACCATTCTTTCGCAGTTGATTTCCATGATTGAGACCGTCCGCAATGAAATGGCGCTGCGTTTGCCGGGCTGGCAGGAGGCGGCATATTTTGAATTCATGCGGATGCTGGTCCATCTGCTCCGCCATTGTGTCCCGCAGGATACCGGAATCGGGCAGAACGCATTTCAGATCGGGCGTGCGATCCGGGCAATGGAGGAGGACTGCACCCAGCAGTTTACCCTGAAAAGCCTTGCCGACATGGTTCACATGTCACAAAGCAGTTTTCGCCATCATTTTACGGAAATCACCGGAATCCCGCCGGGGGAGTATCTGCTGAAGCTCCGCCTGAAAAAAGCCCTGCTGATGCTGATGTCTCCCAACCGGATCTCCAATATCGCGGCACAATGCGGGTTTCGCGACAACAATTATTTCTCCCGCCAGTTCCGCAAACAGCTGGGTATGCCTCCGAGGAATTTCCATCAGGAATACATGTGCCACCGGAGCAATGTCAGCGACATGTTGAAAAAACTTTATCCGGACCAGTGAAAAGTAACTGAGAAGTCATTAAATCATCATAACTTTCCGTTTTTTTTATCGCTTGATGTTTGCACTCTGCCGAAAACGCACTATTTTTCTTTGCAGACTCAAAAACAAACAGAGGAGAGTGGCATGAAAAAGATCAGAAAGCGTCCCATGGAACTCGGAGTCCTTTCCAGATTCGCGGAAGACGATTCCAACCCGTTCGACGTCATTGCACGTTACGGCGTCGCCACAACCCAGCTCTGCAACTGGGACATGGCAAAATGGACAAAAGAAAACGCGAAAAAAGTCAAACGTGACCTGAAGTCAAGCGGCGTACGCCTTGCCGCCCTTTGGACAGGTTACTCCGGAACCGTGATCTGGGATCTGATCGACGGCCCGGACACCATGGGCATCGTTCCCGAATACACACGGAAAAGACGCATCGCGGATCTCAAGGCGGGAGCGGATTTCGCAGCCCGGATCGGCGCTCCGGCAATTATCACCCACTGCGGCTTTATCCCGGAAACGCCGAAATCGCATCTTTACATGGAGGTGCTTGACGCGCTCGGAGAAATCGCGGAATACTGCCGGCAGCTCGGACTCGGATTCTGGTTTGAAACCGGTCAGGAGACACCTGTCACGCTTCTGCGCACGATCGAAGACCTCGCCCTGCCGAATCTCGGAATCAACCTTGACACCGCAAATATCATTCTTTACGGAAAAGGCAATCCTCTCGATTCTCTCGACGTATTCGGGAAATATGTCCGCAATCTGCATGTGAAAGACGGCGTATATCCGGTTGACGGACACAAACTCGGACATGAAGTTGCGATCGGGAAAGGCAAAGTCGATTTCAAGAAAATCATTCCGAAACTCCATGAACTCGGCTTCAAGGGGGAACTCGTCATCGAACGCGAAATCAGCGGCGAGCAGCAGGCAAAAGATATCATGGCGTCCCTGAAATATATCGGCGGACTTGTCGATAAACTGTAATACCGGAATCTCCGGTTCCTCTTTACTTCGGGAACCGGAGATTTTTCATAGATATGGATTGTTCTGTTTTTCGAAACCGATTGTGCTCGGATAACCGTGTCCGGGATAAATTTCCAGAGAATCGGGAAGCGTCATCAGTCTGCCGGAAATGGATTCCATCAAGGTTGCGGTGTTGCCGCCGGGGAAATCGGTACGGCCGACCGATGCACGGAACAGCGTGTCGCCGGTAAACAGCGCATTGTATTCCCTGAAGTAATAGCAAACGCCGCCGGGAGTGTGACCGGGCGTATGGAGAATTTCAAAATCCGGGGTCTGCGGCGGCCATTCCGAGGGCGTGAGCAGATTCTCCGCCGCGGGAAGATACGGCGGAAAACAATTTGCAGGGCTGGCATACATTGCACTGTCAGCAGGATCAATATAAAGTTCGGTGATGTTCAGTTTCTTTGCAACCTCTCCCACGGCACCGATATGATCCGCATGACAATGCGTCAGAAGAATGACGGCTTTCTGACAGGAAAATGCGGATGCCGCGGCAATGATGTCCTGCGCATCGCCGCCGGGATCAATGATGTAAAGAGTCTTCTTATCCGGTGACGGCACCAGGTAGCAGTTTACCTCAAACGCCCCGACGACAACAGTGGCAAATGGTTTTGTCTTCATGAAATCATCCTTCAAAACTTAATCATGTTCAGTATGGAGAGATACTCTAGCCCATTTTCCACCGCTTGCAAAATCTTTTCCGAATAAAGCGGATATTTTTTATGAAACGGAAATTACGGATTCACGTCTTTCACGGAAAATTCAATTCTCTTTGTCCCGTTGATTTCGTATTTTCTCTTTTCCTTCCCGAAAGAAAATACCGCGCTGCCTCTGCCCCCGGCATCGCAGGAAAAACGGTTATCCTCATACTGAACGTCCGTCAGCACAAGGCTGCCGGAAAGTTCCACCGAGACCGGTATCCTGACCAGCGACGCGCAATATTTCTTTCCCAGAATGATCCGGCAGAGCGTTCCCTGCGGAGTTCCGGTGAATTTCACCGGATATCCGGGAATCCGGCTTCCTTTCTCGTTATAGACATAGGGAATGCAAAGAGAGTTTTCCCCTTTCCAGCCGAATTCACCGCTGTGGGTCGTCAGGATGCGTTCCCTGCCGAGCAGCCATCCGCTGTGGATTTCGACCGGGGTGAAAGGATACATTTTCGTGGTGATCGTCGGACATGCCGCCTGATTGTTGTAATGATAATACAAGGCACCGTTTTTCATGGCGTTGCGGATATCCGCCATACAGTCCTCCGGTGTGACGGAGTAAGTCAGCATATCTCCGAGCTGGATCGGCGTATAGAGATGGGAGAGGAAGATCCACCATGAATTATAGGTTTCCTCAAAGCGAGGGAACTTGAATTTCCGTTCCGAGCGGGTTTCCGGTGAAAAATTGGCGATGAAGCCTTTCTTCCGCCGATTGAGAACATAGTCCATCACATTCCTGTTGAAATCCAGTTTGAGCAGAGGCACAAAACCGATTTTACGGACAACATCATGATTTTTGTCCAGCTCCACGGACACCTTGTCCCACATATTGTATGTTACGAATTTTCTCGTATAAGTGAACTCGTCGTGATAAATGCCGTCGATGTCGAAGTTGTCGCAGAGATATTTCAGGAACGCCATGAAACGTTTTCCATAGGCATTTTCCGCGGTAGGGACAAAAAAACGGTAAGGGGGCTCCTCGACGGTCTTTCCGTTCGGCAGCGTCAGGGCGCAGTCCGCATATTTTTCCGCATCGCCGATCTCCGTAGACCATTGATTATGAACATAAATGAAACGTTTGACATCGGGAGTGCAAGCGCGGGCTTTCGCAAGCATATCGCGTATGAATCCGCGCATCGGCTCCACGGGAAATTCCGTGATCGTTGAGGGAGCCAGTCTGCCGCGGACTTTTTCATCCATCAGGGCGGCGCCGTGAATGCAACTGTTCCGTTTTGCGTATTCTCCACCGAGATGAGCCCAGTAAAGCACCCCCAGCGAGTTGAATTTCAACCCGGCGTCACGGTGAAATTTCCGCGCCTTCTCTCCGGTCCATGTCCGGAACACATTCAGGGAAAGATGAAAACCGCCTTCAATGGGGAAATTCACATCCCAGTCGCGCCGCACCTCGTTGACAAAATCAAAATAATCCGCGGACATCACCGGATAGACCGACCATTCGACGGTCCGGCTCTCGTTCGGAGAAAGAGCGAACGTCTCCGTCCTGATTCCGGCTTTCCCGTTTTCGCAGTACTGGATGTTCTGAACCCGGAACACATCATCCTGCGCAAGAAAAGCGATGCCCTGCCCGTTCCGCCGGTCCGCAAGAAATACACTGGGATTGCGCCCGCCGGAATTGCGGCTGTGATTCGGCGCGGGGTCCCCAGCCACATATACGGGATCGAATGCCGCGGCGGACGTTTCATAACAGATTTTCAATCCGATCAGTTGATCGCTTCTGCTCGTGAAAGTATCGAAGACATCAATCCTGTTTTTCTGCCTTGAGATCCGGCGGGATACGGAATACAGGGGTGTCTCCAGCGTCTCGCGGTCCCCCATCCGGAACCACTTCCCGCCGGGAGCGGAAAAACAGCTTTCCAGCGGGACGGCGAGTCTGCCGTATCTGATCCGCAGTTCGCCGTTTTTCCTTTCCAGTGTATAATCCGGAGCGGGGACATCCGCCATCCGGATGAAGTCCGGTTCTTTCACCGGCGGGGGGATCGGGCTGGGAACATCCGACTGCACAACTCTGAAATTGCGGACCGCCAGCGCGGGGACACGCTTCAGCCCCAGGCTCCTGTAATAGCCGGACAGCTCCGAGCCAAAGCGGAGCGTCACCGTGTTTTCCTTTTCCCCGGACAACAGGTCTGTGATATCAAGAACCACACGGTATGCCTGCGGATCGGCAGGCTGAAAACGTTCTTTCGCCAGTTCATAGTCGGGTGAATAAAGCGAATACCATTTTTCGCCTGCACAAACCCGGTAGGCTCCGTGATCCTTATGGTATGAGCTCAAACTTTTGTTCAGGAGCCGGGCATGATGCCTGGTTGCCATGGAGGAAACGGGAGCGCCGTTCACAAAAATCTGCCAGCACGGATTCCAGCCGCCGAGACGCGGAAAGTCAATGCGATGTTCGAACTCCACCGTGATCCGCCCCGGATTTTTCATCGCCGGAAACGTCCAGTTCCGGTTCTGCCGTAGTCTGATGAATGTTTCACCGGGACTTTCCAGCAGAACTTTTTCCGATGCGGAAACGGAGAAAGCAAGAAGAAGGAGAAAATACAGCAGTTTCATAAAAACCTTTCCGGATGTTCGGCTCTTTCACTTATTTGCAGTAACTGAAAAAATTGCGGTCCGCGTAATATCTGGAGTCGCGGAAACGCATCAGTTCCTGCTCGTTGTTGGCGGCGACATGACCGTCCGCAAACGCGACATTCGCTTTTTTGTCATGCCGGACCGCCACATATCCGTTGAAATCTTTGAGGATGATATAAACCTGTTCCTCCTTATTTCCCTTGACGCTGTCGGAATACACAGGCCAGTCAACGGGATTTTCCACGGCGGAGAGCACAATTCCGTTCTTCGTACTGTTTTTGAAGCGATCCGCCATCCCGTATGTTTTGGAGGAATCGCCATTCCACATCTGCGGCGGGGCGGACGGGCAGAGCAGTTCGGAAACGCGGTTCATCTTCGGGCTGGGAAAGTATTTTCCGTCCTTGATCACAACGGCAACCCATGTGCGTTTCCCGTCCCATGCACACGGCAGCGCCTTGTAATCGGCGGAATAAGATGCCGCGGAATTCATAATCCGTTTCAGGTTGTTTCTGCAAAGCTGTGTCCCCCCTTCCGCTGTCGCACAACGCAGGACATGAATTCCCGTGACGCCGGCAGCCAGCAGGACAAACAAAGTGACGGCAAGTTCAACAAGGGCGTAATTTCTTCTATTCATTTTTTTATCCTTTCCATTTTATTGGTGATATCAGGCATGAATCCTTTTTCTTTCCGGTGTTTGAACACGTTTTTATTGTTTGTTTCAAAACAGGGCAATCCATTGAAAATAATATCCGGCGTCCGTATAACCTTTGCCGTAGACACCGTTCCTGTATCTGCGGATCACATCTCTGCCGAACATGGCGGCGGCATGACCGTCCGCAAACAAGAGATTGGACTGATTTCCATGCCGGGCGCTGAGAGCTCCGCCCCAGTCCACGTCGATCCGGTATGCCTGTCTTTTCCCGGCGTCTCTCGGAAGCGTCGGATTTTTTGAACCGCGCTGACATTGAACACTGTCCGCATACACCGGATATTCGCTGACCCGCTCTTTCAACTGAGCCAGACGCAGAGCCAGAACTCTGCCGTCGCTGTATTTTTGGTCCACCCACGGATCTCCGCCATAGGAGACACTGTAATCGTCCTGAATGAATCCGTGACCGCCGGAGGAGTTGGAGCCGGGGCAGAGAAAGATCGCCTGCGCCCCCGCCTTCGGTTTCTTGATATACCCGCAGGAGATATAGTACCATGACCAGAAACGCCCCGTCCCGTTCTCCTCCATATAATTCGGCGGGATGAATCCCTGATAATCCTGACTGTAACTTACCGCCGTCAGATTCAGTTGTTTGAGATTTGAAAGACAGGAAATTGCGCGTGCCTTTTGCCTTGCTGAATTCAGCGCGGGGAGGAGCATCCCCGCCAGAATCGCGATGATCGCTACGACGATGAGGAGCTCGATCAGGGTGAAAATCCTTGTTTTCACCCTGCGAAGTAAGAATATCGAACAGGGAACATGGAAGGAAGAAGGAGTGGGAAAGCAGTTGAACAATCGAATATTAGAACAATTCAACAATTGAATGAAGAAAGGAAAAATAAGGCTGGGGGCGGATTGACTGCGTTCTCTACGGGATTTCGTTCTGCTCCGGGAGAATGACGAATCCCCGGACAGGCGGAGAGCATTACAGTTTTTCCTGCCTTCTTCCTTTTTGTTTTCCTGATCCTGTCCTTGCTCTTTTCCAAAAAGAGATACGCTCCGGTTCATAGACGGCCTCCTGTCTGTTATAAAATATTTTCATATTTATAATTATAATCAGAAAAAGCCTTTTCCGCAAGAAGAGAAAAGCGTAGATTTCAGTAACGATTCCGACTTGACAGGAAAATGCCGCCCTTATTGGAACAGCGGGTCCCAATCCTTGAACACAGGTTCCATGTTGATCTTTTTCAGGCTTGCGACGACATTCGGAACGGAATGATCGTCCACAACTGTGAACTGTCCGACATCCGCGGATTCCTTCTGCTTTTCGGACTCCACATAACCGCCGGGATTCACTTTCGAGCCGGCGCTGATATGGGTGGCGCACGTCTGGATCACGTTCATACGGAATGCGTGCGGTTCGCGCGTGGAAATGAACATGTCGATCTCCGGGAAATAAATGCGGAACGCCAGCATCATCTGTTCCAGATCATGCCGGCTGACCGGATGCGGCACCTCGAATCCGCCTTCCATCGGTGTAATGCGTGGAAATGAAACCTGATTGCGCACCTGCCAGTTGATTTTGCGCACATGCAGGGTATGTGCCGCCATGGAAACCGCTTCGCTGCGCCAGTCGTAAAGTCCGAGAAGCGCGCCGACGCCGATATTGTAGAATCCCGCGCGCGCACCGTTTTCGGGCGCGACGACACGGTTGCCGTAAACACTCTTCGGTCCGGTCGGATGAAGTTTCCTGTAAGTTTCCTGATCATAGGTTTCCTGATAGATCGTCATTCCGTGAACCCCCGCTTTGATCAGTTCCCGGTAAAAATCAACGGTCTGCGGATGAAGCTCAATGGAGATATAGGCGAACATTTCACGGAGTCTGCGGACAACCGGCAGCATATATTCAAGATTCACCGTGAGCGGATCGGAACCGGCGATCAGGAGAACGGATTCCATGCCCCATTTCCGGAGCACTTCCGCCTCGGCAATGGTTTCGTCGATGGAAAGACGGCGGCGCTTGAAATGGTTGGAGGTGCGGAAACCGCAGTAAACGCACCCGTTGACGCAGTAATTGGAAAAATAGATCGGGGCATAGAGCCTTGCGACGTTTCCGAAACGCATTTTCCGGATGCGTTCCGATTTCTCGCGCATGGCGTCCATATACTGTTCCCCGGCAAGAGGCGAAATAAGGCTCAGAAAATCGTTGAAAGAAGTTTCTCCCGCACAAAGGGCGCGGTCCATGTCTGCCGCCGTCGTGGAATTGATTCTGCCGAGCAATTCCTTCTCGCTGTATTTGATTTCAGGAAACACTTTAACCATTACCTCCAAAGTAGAAAGGGGAAATATAGCATATTCCGGGAGGAAAGCCAGCAGCCAATCAGGAAAAATCGCAGCTTGAGAAAATGTTCGAACGGTCTGTCTCCGCCGTTCTTCCGCATATTGTGAATAAATAAACAGCTAATTGAATCCCAATCTTACTTTTATGAAAAAAAATGACGGGAATACTTGACAAAATCCGCTTGTCACGCTATCTTATCTACTCAATTGAATTGTGAAACAATGGATTCTTTAAAATATAAACACCCAACAACATAATGGAAGGATTGACACAATGGCAATCAAAGTCGGTATCAATGGTTTCGGAAGAATCGGACGCATGGTCTTCCGCGCAGCAGTCGAGAATTTCAGCAAAGACATCGAAATCGTCGGAATCAACGACCTTCTCGATCCTGACTATCTCGCCTACATGCTGAAGTATGACTCCGTTCACGGCATCTTCAACCACGACATCAAAGTCGAAGGCAACTACATGGTCGTCGATGGCAAGAAGATCCGCCTCACAGCGGAAAAAGACCCCACACAGCTCAAGTGGAACGAAGTCCAGGCTGATGTCGTCGTCGAGTCCACCGGTCTCTTCCTCGAAGATGCCAAGGCACGCATGCACATCCAGGCAGGCGCAAAGAAAGTCATCATGTCCGCTCCTTCCAAGGACAGCACCCCGATGTTTGTTTACGGCGTGAACGACAAGACCTATGCCGGTCAGGACATCATCTCCAACGCTTCCTGCACAACGAACTGCCTCGCTCCCATCGCGAAAGTTCTCAATGACAAATTCGGTATCGTCCGCGGTCTCATGACCACAGTTCATGCCGCCACAGCCACACAGAAGACCGTTGACGGTCCGTCCAAGAAAGACTGGCGCGGCGGACGCGGCATCCTCGAAAACATCATCCCGTCCTCCACGGGTGCTGCCAAGGCTGTCGGAAAAGTTCTTCCCGCCCTCAACGGCAAACTCACAGGCATGTCCATGCGCGTCCCGACCTCCGACGTTTCCATCGTCGACCTGACGGTTGAGCTCGCGAAAGAAGCCGACTATGCCGAAATCTGCGCCGCGATGAAGGAAGCTTCCGAAGGCGAGCTCAAAGGCATCCTCGGATACACCAATGAAGCAGTTGTCTCCACAGACTTCCGCGGCGACGCCCGCACCTCCATCTTCGATGAGAAGGCAGGTATCGCTCTGGACAAGACCTTCGTCAAAGTCTGCTCCTGGTATGACAATGAGTGGGGTTACTCCAACAAGGTCCTCGAAATGGCTCGCGTCATCTGCAAGTAATTTCTGAGCTGACATTACCTTTTCAAAGGGCGGACGGCATCTATCCGTCCGCCCTTTTTTCTTGAACTGAAATCCTGTAACAGAAAAGAGATTCATCATGAATAAAAAAACATTGCGCGATGTTGATCTGAAGGGAAAACGCGTCGTCATGCGCGTTGACTTCAACGTGCCCCTCAAAGAAGGTGTCATCAAGGACGACACCCGGATCAAGGGCGCTCTCCCCTCCATCAAATACGTTCTTGAACAGGGCGGCAGCCTCGTTCTCATGAGCCACCTCGGCAGACCCGATGAAAAGGGCATCACAGCCGATACCAGCCTCAAGCCCGTTGCCGAATACCTCTCCAAGCTTCTCGGCAAACCCGTGACATTTGTTGCGGACTGCGGCAAAGCCGATGCTGAAGTCGCCGCGATGAAGCCCGGTGACATCGTCATGCTCGAAAACACCCGTTACTACAAAGAAGAACAGGCGAAAGCGAAGCAGAAAGACGGCGAATCCGACGAAGATTTCAAGGCAAGAAAAGCTGAACTCAAGGAAAAGCAGAAAGAACTCGCAAAGAAACTCGCTTCCTACGGCGACATCTACTGCAACGACGCATTCGGAACGGCGCACCGCGCCCATGCCTCCACAGCGGTCATCACAAAATACATTCCGACCTCCGTTGCCGGTTTCCTGCTTGAGAAAGAGATCGAATACCTCGGCAACGCCGTGGAGAATCCGGTCCGTCCGTTTGTCGCGATCCTCGGCGGCGCCAAAGTCTCCGACAAGCTCGCGGTTGTGAACAACCTTCTTACGAAGGTCAACACGCTGATCATCGGCGGCGGCATGGCTTATACCTTCCTGAAAGCACAGGGGCACAGCGTTGGCAACTCCCTCTGCGAACTTGACCAGCTCGACTATGCAAAAGACATGATCGCCAAGGCGAAAGAGCTCGGCGTCAGCTTCCTGCTCCCTGTCGATAACGTCGCCGCAGACAAGTTCGACGCGGAAGCCAACACCCAGATTGTCGGCGACGACATTCCGGACGGCTGGATGGGGCTTGACATCGGCCCGAAGACCGTTGAGCTTTACAGCAACGCCATCAAAGGCGCCAAGACGGTTGTCTGGAATGGCCCGATGGGATGCTTTGAAATGGAGAAATTCAGCAAAGGCACATTCGGTGTCTGTGCGGCGGTTGCCGAAGTCAAGGCGAACGGCGGAATCTCCATCATCGGCGGCGGCGACTCTGTCGCGGCGGTCAACAAGAGCGGCCTTGCCGACAAGATGTCTCACATTTCCACCGGCGGCGGCGCTTCCCTCGAATACCTCGAAGGCAAGCAGCTCCCGGGTGTTGTGGCTCTGAACGACAAATAAGAAAGAAGTTGATATTATGTCCAGAAAAGTATTTATCGCAGGCAACTGGAAAATGAACAAGACGGCGGCTGAAACAGTCGCTCTCTGCCAGGGACTCAAGGAAAAATTTGCAGACATCTGCCCGTGCAAGGTTGATGTTGCCGTCTGCCCGCCTTTCACCAGCATCGCAACGGCGATTGCGGAGCTCAAGGGCTCGAACATCAAAGTCGGCGCTCAGAACATCCACTGGGCGGACAATGGTGCGTTCACCGGTGAAATCTCCGGCGCAATGCTCAAGGAAATGGGCGTGGAATACGTCATCATCGGTCACAGCGAACGCCGCCAGTATTTCGGCGAGACCGATGAAACGGTCAACAAGCGCATTCAGGCAGCTCTGAAATATGAGCTCAAACCCATCGTCTGCATCGGTGAGACTCTGGAGGAGCGCGAAGGCAACAAGACCGAAGCGGTTCTCGAAAAACAGATCAAAGGCGCATTCGCGGGAACTTCCGCCGATGACTTCAAGAAGATCGTCATCGCTTATGAGCCTGTCTGGGCAATCGGTACAGGCAAGACCGCTACTCCCGACATGGCGGAAGCAACTCATGCATTCATCCGCAAAGTGATTGCCGGGCTCTACGGCGCAATTGCCGAAGACACCGTCATTCAGTACGGCGGCAGTATGAAGCCCGAAAACTCCAAAGAACTGGTCGCGCAGGCTGACATCGACGGCGGTCTGATCGGCGGTGCGGCTCTCAAAGCCGACAGTTTCCATGATCTCGTGAAAAACGCGATCGCCTGATTATTTCATTCATATATAGGTTCAAGCACCGCATCTCCAATCGGATTGCGGTGCTTTTCTTTGTAATGAATTGCCGCAGTGGACGAATTCTGGTTTCAAACTGAAAAAAACACTAAATATGCGCGGCACGGGATTGAAAAATCTTATGCCGCGTGTTATTTTACATCTCTGATATTTTTCAGATTCGGATTATTGCATTTTAATTAACATTGAGGATTTTGAAAACATGTTGACTGTAGTCAGTGCGATCATTTACGCGGCAGTTGTTTTAATTGCAGTTCTTTTAATTGTGCTTGTGCTTGTCCAGCCCTCCAAAGGCGGCGGATTCGGTTCCGCATTCGGCGGTGTAGGAGAAAGTGTTTTCGGGGCACAGGCTATGGGGCAACTCTCCAAGCTGACGATTGTCCTGCTGACTCTTTTCTTTGTTCTGACGCTGGCTCTCGCAGTGCTGACCGGTCATAAAGCCGCGGCAAACAAATCGTTGCTCGCAAAAGAAGTGCCGGCCGCTGAAGCTCCGGCAAAACCGGAGGTCAATGCTCCTGCCGCATTGGGGACCGGTGCGACAGAAGCGGCAAAAGAGGTTTCCGCTCCTGTCAAGGAACTGGAGAAAAAGGCTGATACGGCGGCGAAAGATGCTGCGGCAAAGCTTCCTGCAAAGAAATAAGTTTTCCTTTCGGTTTCAGTATTTCAGGCGATGTGCAAGCATCGCCTTTTTTGTGTTTCCGCACCATGTCTCTCCCCACATTTCAGGTGTGCAAAAGACAGGGCTCTTTCTATGGAATGAATAACGCATAACATCTGCGATGCAGTAAAATGAACTTGTATATATATAAAAAACTGCGGCACCGTTCCAGGTGTCGCAGCCACAGCAGAATGAATATCCGGCGGCGGGATCAGGCTTTGGAATATTTTCTCCGGAGCCTCAATACACCAAATGTGGCTCCGCCGATCAGCAGGGCGGCAAGGACTCCGGGCAGAGGCTGTCCGGATGGTGCGGAGTCGGTGATGGCGGTAATTCCGGCAAGAGCAATCGTTTCATCGCCTCCATGACCGCCGTTTTTATTAAAAGTAAGAGTCAGAATGCCGTTCTGTTCTTTGAAAAAGAAATCCGTAACTTTCTGTCCGTTGTTCCGTTCCAGGTAAAAACCGATATGCTGCCCTTCGACAAATGCTCCCAGATCAACGGTTCCGCCGTCCTTTTTACCGAATGTCTGAGTTCCATATGCGACGTTGTTGATATTATCAGTATAAGTATAATATCCAATGCTGGCGGAACCGCCGATACTTCCGAAATCAGTCGTAAAGGAAAAAGAACTTAAATCGGAAAGAACATTGATGCTTCCATTGCTTCCGGGGCCACCATATGTAATGCTGTATTGTGCCGCGGCAAAAGCGGAAACCGAGAAGAAAAGCCATAGGAAAAATACTGATATCTGTTTCATTGTCCGGCACTCCTGTGATGTAAGGTATTGATATTCCAACTATATATTATAACCTGTTTTAAGAAAAAATCAATAGTGATTCTCAAAGAATTGAAAGTATTCCGCCAAACTTATTCTTCTTTCTTCGGCAGGATTCCGGGGGTGCCGAGCAGTTCACAAAGTTTCTGCTGATGCTCAATCAGATAAAGATTTCCCATATGCCCGCCGCAGTCAAACCATGTCAGCTTTTCTTTCAGCACATCGTCCAGAAAAATCCGGTCATCCGGCGAAAGAATCGGATCATCCATATTGTGAAGAACGCGGATCTTCGGATTTTTCCGCAAATCATCCGCAATACTGCGCAGACCGGATTTCCAGTTCAGCTTTTCCATCGTTGCGGACGGATCCTTCTGCTGGTATTCGGGAAGCAGAAAGTTCCTGACATATCCCATTCCGTTGTATTGGTCGATTTCCCTGTAAAGATCCGTCCTGCTCCACCAGGAGTAAGGAGTCTGAAGCTGGCTCAATCCATATTGGCGGTGAGCCGAAATCAGAAGTTCACGCAATGTCATACGGAAAGAAATTCCCGCCATAACCGCCGCCTGCTCAGGAGAGAGAGGCACCTGATACTTCGGGGAATCCGCCTGATCCGGCTGCATCGGCGGATATTTCCTGTTCATGATGCCGAAATATTTCATCAGGCCGTCACCGGCAAGATCAAAAAACTCTTTTTTTGTCCATTGTTTTGAAACATCGGTAAACTGATCGAAACGGTTCATCGCGTAAAGAAGGTCCGCCGGCGGGTTCAACGCGACAAAACGGTCCACGCCGAGCGTGTCTTCCTTCGCTTCAAGAGCCGCCAGATGCAGAGTATGGAGGCCGCCCAGCGAATACCCCCCGACAACGACACGTTTCGGTGCAAGCTTCGTATTGGCGTTGATATCTTTCAGGATAAGCCCCAGTGTTTTGCGAATGGCGGCGACATCATCCGGGACATAACCGGGGAATTTCAGTCCGGCGCCTTCGCTGAACGTCTTGTTCATCGTGCTGCTGAGGACTGCGACGGAATACCCCTTTGTATTGAGCACTTCCGCCATTGCGCGAAGCGTCGGGCCTTTGTAATGAGTTCCGATTCCGGGAATCAGAATGACAAGCGTATTGGTCGGGTCCGCTCCCTGCCAGTACTGGTAACGGATTTCCGGAGACTCCTCATGGAAGCGAATCCCGCGTGTACTGCCCAGCGTCACGAAATCATGATTCCAGAGCGAAGTCTTGATCCAGAAACTGGTATCGTTCTTCTGCATCTTGAACATTCCGACACGCAGGGTATCCACCAGAGGATTCTGCGGTGCATAATAGTGAGCGGTTTTGATCTGCCCGCCTTTCGTGTTGTTCTCCGGCGCCCGGTATTGTCCATAGCTGTAATCCTTGAAAACCATCGGGTGCTCCCGGAGGTCGTTGACCACGACATAACGCATGGCAACAAGTCCCATCTTTGTCATATCATAAGGATCGGTACAGGTTTCCGTCATCGTATTATAGCCGTCATACGAGTTTACGGCACGGTTGACTCCGGCAATCGTCTGGGCATAAGGAATGATGAATTTGATGTCCAGAACCGAATCGAACAGCGCCCCGACCTGGTCACGCGGATTGGTCGCGGAGGAAAGCGGCAGAATCAGCACACAACCGGGTCCGATCCCCCACCTGGCGAATGCATGCCCCATGTTTTCGGGTCTGCGCGCCAAACCGAACCACGCATCCGCAGGATCAAAGATACCGGCAATTCCAATCGTCGAGTTGGTCAGAAAACGGAGAAACTCCGTCCCTCCGCCCGCAAACTTCGCCTGGAGAAAACAACTGATCATACGTCCGGGGAATGCAAGGTTATCCGAAACCATGTCGATTCTTTTGATTCCTTCGCGCGGCAGAATCGAACCGTAAACATAACCGACCGGGCGCAGTATCCAGTGCATGATGAAGTCGTTCGTCACAAACATTGCCCGGTTGAAAGGTTCGATCGGGTCATTTCCCGCCAGTTCCTCCGTAACTCCGGACGGAGTCCAGACATAGCCCGTATTTTTATCGTCCGGGTCAATGACAGGCTTCGTGGCGCAGCCGGTCAGAAGCACTGCAAGAAGCAGGAATAAAGAAATTGGAAAAAAACGTTTCATAAAGATTCCCCTGAAATAACAATGTCAGTGGGAAAGATACAGCCAAATCGGGCAAAATCAAGACTTGACAGTGGAGAAAATGAGTTTCTCTGTATGATTTTGCAATAAGGACAAAAGATTGAGTTCAATCTTATTCGTTCTGTATTTTCTTAAAAAAAATGGAAAAATTCCATTTCCCCCTATTGACAGAATCGTATTTTAGTATATAATATAAAGAAACAAAATAGAAACAAGTAAAACAAAAATGATACAGCAGAAACTAGTCAAGACCTTTCAAAAGGAGATTGAATCCGGAGCCATTGTGGAAGATGGGCAGATCCCGACATTCCGCGATTTGTCCCGGCGTTACAGTTGCAGCGTTACGACCGTCAAGAGGATGGTGGATGACCTCGCCCGACTCGGTTTGCTGCGGGTGATCCGTGGGCGCGGGACTTTTGTTGCGGGGCAGGAAAAAGAAGCCGTTGCACCGGAACGTTCGCAGCTGATCGGCGCAATTATCCTTGATGACCAGTTTCTGGACACGCTGGAACAATGCAAAGACGACTTTTTAGGGCAGGGCTGGATGTTCAGCATCTATCGTTCCACGCCTGATGCACAGTCTCCGGAACGGGAGCGGAGTTTCCTGCGCAAAGCTCAGGAGCTTGCTTTTTCCGCGATTGTCATAGAGGCGTCGCCGATCGCTCCCGTCAATACGGATTTTTTCCGGCGTATGCGCAGCGACGGTATGAAAGTCATTCACCTTTCCCCGTATATTGATGATATGTCTGCGGAATGTGCCTTTCTGCCGGATTTCCGTTCCGCAGGACTGCTGGCGGCGGTGAAGGCGGCATTGGCGGGATATGAAAGCATTACATTTTTCCCCGCGGACAGCAGGGCGCCGTTCAGCCGGCTGGTCGATGCGGGAATCCGGCAGATTGCGGGCGAGATACCCCTTGCAGTTCTCGAAAATGCCCCGGCGACACGTGATCCGGAAGCGGTCAGGGCATTTTTAAGGACGGTTCCGAGACGGACCGCGGTGGTTTGTCTGGACTCGGAAATGGGAAGCTGCACGATCCGTTGCGCACAGGAGGAGGGGATGGAAATCAGGAAGGATTTCGGAGTGGTGTCGATCATAGAGTTTCCCGGAGACAAAAGCACTCATTCATTTATGACGTTTGATTTTGAGAAAATTACCCGCGATGCCCTGAATTTCGCCATAGACCGGAACCGTTCGCCTTTTGAAGCTGTCTGCCATTATTACCCGGCACATTTCTGCGACCTGAATACATTATAAAATAACGAAATAAGGAGAATGTAAAAATGGGAAAGCGTTTCAGAATTTTATCGGCACAAAAGAGAATTACGGTAAATTTCACATTAATAGAGCTTCTGGTCGTGATTGCGATCATCGCGATTCTTGCAGCGATGTTGTTGCCGGCACTGAATGCTGCACGCGGAAAGGCAAGAAACATCAGTTGCGTAAATCAATTAAAGCAGATCGGCACCTACACATTGATGTATCAGGATAGCTACAACGGATATATTCCTGATGCTCGTGGCCGGACTTACCTTTCCGGTTCAACGGTCGACCGTACGAATTACACGCCCAATCTATTGCTTTACAAATCTTTGATTGCTCCGGACGATGAAGTTTCGACCAGCGGGGCTTTGCCGAAGAAATTTGAGCTGTTCAAATGCCCGTCCGACAACAAACGTTATGGTTCCTATGAAACCAGTTATTATTCGGTTTGGCACTCTGCTCTTTGCGGCGGAGTATATCGTTTCCGTCTGATACCGCAACAGCAGAATCTGGTGATATACTTCGACTATTACAATACAACTTATAATGCCGGGAGAACCTTTCATCACGATGGTTCCATGAATGCGCTGTATATGGACGGCAGAGTCGCAATTCTTCAGAAGAAACGATTCTCCGGTTATACCAGTTGGGATTTGATACGCAAAGGTATTGACGACGACGAACAATAAACAAATTTTCATAAGGATTTCAGCATGAATAAATGGTCGTTTTTATTGATCGTGGGTTTGGTGATCGGTTGTTTGACCGGAGAAGGGAAAGGAAATGCATTTCTGGCACTGTGCAAAAACAGCATAACTGAATATTCGATCATAATCGAGGAAAAAGCCACTCCCGATGAACAGTTTGCCGCCGGAGAATTAGCCCGGTTTCTTACCGAAGCCACCGGGGCGGAATTCCAAATCCGGCAACAAGGCGCCATCTCCGGTTCCCCGTTCATAGGTCTGAGCAGCGACAGCGCGCTGCAACCGGAAGAATGGCTGATTAAAAATATCGGAACCAATATTGTAATCAAGGGTGGACGCCCACGAGGAATTCTTTATGGAGTATATGAATTCCTGGAACGATTTGCAGGTTGTCGCTGGTATGCTGAAGATACTCAGATCATTCCTGAAAATGCGAATATCGCAATTCCTCTACCGCTCAAGATAACGGGTAAACCGGCTTTTATGCGCCGTACCATATACAGCCCCGGATTTTATGAAAAAGGTTCTGAGGGATATGAGCGGAGGCAACTGTTTCTGACACGCCAACGCCGGGGGGAAGAACCGCATTACGGCGGCAGATTTCAGTATGGGAGTCCCCGGGATAATCATACGCTTTATCTCTATTCAAAAGATCTTCCGGACGAGGGGTTTTCAATGTCTGCAGATGGTAAAAGGATACGTTCTACGGGAAATAGCGGTCCCGGTCAGGTTTGCTTTTCATCGCTTGAAGTACGTAAACACTTCATCCGGAAACTGCGTGAATATATCAAATATGACCGCAAGGAAGCAGAACAGAAAAACCGGCACTATCCGGTATTTTATGATATCTCCGTAAATGACAATACCAGCAGTTGTCATTGCCCGGATTGCCGCAAACTGGCGGAGAAATACGGGGAAAGCGGTTTGGTCATTGATTTCGTTAATTCGATTGCCCGAAGTGTAAAAAATGAATATCCGGATATATTCATCACCACGCTGGCCTATGGTCCGGCGGTCAATGCCCCGAAAAACATTCGTGCCGAAAGCAATGTCGTTGTCCGTCTGGCTCTGTTGGGAAATGAACTGCGAATCAATAAAACTTCGCGCGATACCTTGCGCTCTCTCCTTTATCCGACCAATGCCGATGTCCTGAAAACAATGAAAGCCTGGAGAGAGCATACCGATCATTTGGCAGTTTGGGACTACTGGAATTATTGCACGGATGATATTTATCCTTATACGAATACAAGTGCACTTGCTCCCACGTTCAGGGAATACAGAAAGCTGGGTATTATGAATATATTTGCCCAGGCAGAATTGAAAAACGGTATGCATTATACACCGCGCTCTTTTTATGATTTGCGCAATTATGTGGCATCCTGCCTGATGATTGACCCGGATCGGGACGACCGTGCATTAATTCGGGAATTCATGCAGGCATACTATGGCAAAGCGGCTGAACCCATGGAGACCTATCTGAATTATCTGGAAAAACGGATGTCGACCGGCAATATCCAATTGGGACTTATACACCCGACTCGTCAACCTTGGATTGATGCGGACTTTTTCAGGCGGACGGATGCATTGCTGAATCAGGCGGAAGCAGCCGTGAAAGATAACCCCGGACACCTGGCGCATGTCAAGCTGGAAAGATTGCCTGTGGATATGATGGCGATCCGAGTTCATGACAGGATAAGCGGACCGATATACAATGTGCCTAAAAAGACCTTGATAACCCGTTGCCGGGAAAATATCCGTTATGCGGTCAGCCTTTATTATCCGGAAAAACTGAGAACGCAAATGTTGGCCTCATGGGAAAAAGAAATTTTGCACTATGCCAATAAACCCCCGCTACCTGAAAAGTTCCAGGGAAAAAGCGTCTATGATTACTATTGGACAGAACCCCATGGTCATCGGAGAGATTACCGTTGGACCGTTGCCGATCCGGATGCAGCCGGCGGAGCAGGAGTCGAAATCAACAATTTTTCGAATGCTGCCGATTTTCACGAAAAATCAATGGCATTCGGTATTTTCGATCGCTTGAATAATAAGCATATTATTCGTAAAACTATTCAGAAAAAAGATTTGCCCAAAGATGAAAAATACCATTTGTACTATGTGGGCCGCACTCTAATAAGAAATTATAGATTGTGGGCTCATCCATCGTGGTTCTTTGTGCTGGACTTGAATGAAGCGGCAAACCCGGGAGCACCAGATGCGGAATACGATGTATATATATCGTTTAAAGTTCAGGGGCCATCCTACGTCAAAGGTTCAAAACTGCCGGATGCCTTTCGGGTTGACAGAGTTCTTGTGGTGTTTATTCCTCCCAGATAAAGAGCAGACCTTGTACGTCACCCGGCAGTAAGGATGCAATGAGCTTGCCGGCTCGGGATATATCGGGGAGGGCGGTGTCCGCAGGGCGACGCGCGACATCCGCAATCAGCGTGAAATCCACAGACGGGTCTATGCCCTGGTTAAGCGGTATCGCCCGAAAGACGGAGTCATCTACATCCATGTCAGCGGCTGCCCGATTCTTCCCATATTGAGTTTCTCCGATATCACCTATGACGGAGAGGTTATGGTCTGGAGCGACCATATCCCCCCGGAGGGGCGCTACTTCGATACCTACCGCATGGATATCTTCCGGATGCTGTTTTCCTGCCGTCAGTTCGGGACCGTCCCCGGTTTCCATGACGTCACGACAAAGACTCTGGACCATGGCGGTTCCGGCAAGATTCTGCTGGCAAACAACCAGCGTCAGTTGTGGGCGCTGCTGCTTCTGCACGATATTCATCTGCAAAGCGCTTTCACGTCCGGATTGGAGGAGTTGCGCATGATGTGGCTCGACAAATTCGGAATTGCCGAAGACGATGTCAGATTCCATGGCTACTGGGACCCGGACAATGGAGCAAAACTGCTGCAGTTCGGTTTTATGCCGGACCCGACGGATATCGACCGGGCGAGCAAAGGATATCTTGCCTCGTATCTGCGTCCGGGCAAGGCGCTGCTGATTGTGGTGAGGGATGCGCCCAACAATTATGCGGGAGAGGCGCAGGCGACGATTCAGCTGGACAGAAAGAAGCTTGGTTTTTCTCCGACGGCGAAACTTGCCGCCTATGATATGGAAAGCATGGCGCGCAACCGGATCGGGCAGATTGACGGAGATATTTTGAAAGTCAATGTGGATTGTGATAATTTCACCGCCGTTCTGATTCAGGAGGAAAAGTAGGCAAAACAGACACCACCAAGGGGAAAGCCGGAGATTTTTTTCGTCGGCTTTCCCCGTTTTTTTTTTGCAGATTATGACAGGGTTGAATTTAATTTATGTATCTCCAATTTCTTTTTCCCGAATCTCCTTTCAGGTTGTCGGGGAGTGCCATGTTCTAAAAAAGGTGAATACAAAGTAAACGCACGTTTGTAATAGTAAATGCACCTTGAGCTGAGAAAATCGTGCGTTTAGTATGCCAAACAGCAATTTTGATAGTATTCTTTCCAATGATTTTGTTGGTGTTTGAGCGTATGGCGTGCGTTTACTGTTACAAAAAAGACAATAAAAATTCATGACGTTACGCAAGAGATGTTTTTCGGACATACGAAACGCACGCCAAGATTTCAGCATAAATCCTTTTTGCTGTCAGATTACTTTTTTGAAATCAGTTAAGATTCTTTTGCTTAAAAAATCCCTCCTTCTCTCATATGGCTCTTGGGGCTCCGCCCTGAAATCCGAAGTTTTTAAGGCATAGGAATACCGGGAAAGCCGAAGAAAAAGCCAGGTATTTCGCTGGCTTTCCCGTTTATTCACCCCTGATATTCCTCCTCAAGTTGTGCTTCCACAGAGCTTGATTCTGCGTCCCTGAGGTAATAATACCGTAATGCCATTGATTTGGGATGTCAAAGTGCTTATTGAACAATACCCCTCTTCTTGTCAGACTAAACGTACACTATGTTAACTAAATGCACGATTCTCTTTTTTACCCCGTGCGTTTACTTTGAGAAGTGACATTCCTGAAAATAAGCAGGAAAAACATGGTTTTCTCTTTGCTGTTTTGCCAAAGAAGTGCTATACTTGAGGCATACAGGAGGATGATCATGAAAAAAGCCGCTGCGAAATCAAATACCTTCGATTCCGATGCCTTTCAGATGCTGTTTGACGGAAGGATCAAGGACCCGCATTCCGTACTCGGAATGCATACCGGAAAAGACGGAATCGTCGTCAGAATTTACGATCCCGCCGCTGAAAAAGTCTTTATCCTTGCCGACGGGCAGAAGTTTCCTGCTGAAAAAGTCGCGGGCGCGGGGCTTTTCGTCGTGACTTTCCCCGGCAGGAAGAAGCATTTCGACTACGTCGTGGAAAAACATTTTGAAGGCGGAGAAGTTTTCGCTTCCGAGGACCCTTATCACTTCCTGCCCGGAATCGGCGAAATGGATATGTATCTGTTCAATTCCGGCGAGCATCATAAAGTGTATGAGGTCATGGGGGCGCATCCGCATAAAATGGGGACCGTGGACGGCGTGCTTTTCGCCGTCTGGGCGCCGAATGCGGAACGGGTCTCCGTGATCGGCGATTTCAACTGCTGGGACGGACGGCGCAATATGATGCGTCTCATGGGGTCTTCCGGCATCTGGGAGCTTTTCATCCCGTCGCTTCAGCCGGGGGATATCTATAAATATGAGATCCGCACGCAGACAGGCGATATTCTGACGAAACTTGATCCCTATGCGCAGCGCACCGAGCTGCGTCCGCACAATGCGGGGCGCATTCCATCCGCGGAACCGTATCCGTGGACGGATGCGGAATGGCTGGAAAGGCGCGGGAAAACCAATATTCTGGAATCGCCGGTCAACATTTACGAGGTGCATCTCGCCTCATGGCGCGGACCGGGACTCCGGAAGCTTGATCCGGAAAACGAGGATGATTTCCATAATTACCGTGAGCTGGCGCATGCGCTTGCCGATTATATTCTGGAGATGGGTTACACCCATATCGAGCTCCTGCCGGTCTGTGAACACCCGCTCGACCAGTCATGGGGATATCAGGTCACGGGTTTTTATGCGCCGACCGCGCGCTACGGTTCGCCGGAGGATTTTGCCTATTTTGTGGACTATATGCACCAAAAGGGAATCGGAGTGATTCTCGACTGGGTTCCGGCGCATTTCCCGAAGGACTCCTTTTCCCTCGGGCGTTTTGACGGCACGGCGCTGTATGAGCACGCCGATCCGCGCCAGGGGGAACACCGTGACTGGGGAACCTACATCTTCAATTTCGGGCGCAACGAGGTCAGGAATTTTCTGATCGGAAGCGCCCTCTACTGGTTCGACAAGTTTCATGTGGACGGTCTGCGTGTGGATGCGGTGGCGTCCATGCTGTATCTCAACTATTCGCGCAGTGACGGAGACTGGATTCCGAACAAATACGGCGGTAACGAGAATCTGGAGGCGGTTGCGTTTCTGCGCCGCCTGAATGAGCTTGCGCATGAACAGTTCCCCGGTATCATGATGGTTGCCGAGGAGTCGACCTCATGGCCCGGCGTATCGCGTCCCGCATATCTCGGAGGGCTGGGGTTCACCTTCAAATGGAACATGGGCTGGATGCACGACACGCTGGAATACTTTGCCCTGGACCCGATCTACCGCAGTTTCAATCACGGCAAGATCACGTTCTCGCTTCTCTATGCCTTTACGGAGAATTTCATTCTGCCGCTGAGTCACGACGAGGTGGTTCACGGGAAGAAATCCCTGCTTGATAAAATGCCGGGCGACTATCAGCAGAAATTCGCAAACCTGCGCGCGCTTTTCTCTTATATGGCAACCCACCCCGGAAAGAAACTTCTGTTCATGGGCGGCGAATTCGGACAGTGGATCGAATGGAACTGCAATGCCGGGCTTGACTGGATGCTTCTGGACTATCCCCAGCACGCCGCGATGAAACGGCTGTCCGCCGATCTGAATCATTTCTACCGCGGGAATCCGTCTCTGTGGGAGGTTGATTTCACCGCGCCCGGATTCCAGTGGCTCGACGGCGGCGATTTCCGGCAGTCGGTTCTTTCCTATATCCGCTGGAACAGAGATCATACCGATGCCGTCGTCGTGATTCTGAATCTGACTCCGGTGGTGCGCAATGACTACATCACCGGAGTGCCGTTCCCCGGCGAATGGGTCGAAGTTTTCAACTCCGACGCTTCGGAATACGGCGGCACTGGTCTGCTCAATTCCGGCGTCATGAAGACGGAGGAGGGCATTTACCACGGACAGCCTCAGCATATCAGACTGCGTCTTCCCTGGCTCGGCGCGGTGTTTCTCAAGCTCAGGAAGAAGTAAGCGGAGATCTCAGTGAAACAGATTCGTTTTGACAGTGTCGGCGGCGCCGCCGGCGATATGATCCTTGCTGTGATGGCAGGGCTCGGCGCCGATTTGAAATTAATGGAACGGGGGCTGAACGATGCCATTCCGGAAGATGAGTTCATGATGGAAACCATGCCGTTTTCCGATTACGGAATGAACGGGATGAAACTTGACGTGAAGATCACGAAAAGTTCCGGGATTGAGCGGGGGCTTGAGGAAATCGGGAAAATCATCGACCGCACTCCCATGCCGGAGAAGGCAAAGAAACTTGCGCATGGCGTATTTCACCGTCTGGCGCATGCCGAAGCGGAGGTTCACGGATGCCATGCGCATCATGTGCATTTCCATGAAGTCGGCGCAGTCGATTCGATTGTCGATATTCTCGGTTCCTGCTGGGCGTTTGAGATGCTCGGAGCGGACTCCATTTCTTTCGGCGTTCTGCCGGAGGGGACGGGGACCTTCCGGTGCAGGCACGGGATTTACCCGATACCGGCTCCCGCCACGCTCAGGCTGTTGAAGGACATTGAGATCAAACAGACCGACGAGCCGTTCGAGATGATCACGCCGACAGGCGCCGCGCTCCTGACGACGCTTCCGGGCGGGCAGAACAAAGGTGTTTCCGGCAAGATTGTCTCAAGCGCCCTTTCTTTCGGCAGCCGGAAACTCAACGGGCGCCCGAATGTTCTGCGTGCGACTCTGGTTGAATCGGCGGAAAGCGGCGCATGGGCCACCGAGCCCTGCATCGAACTGGAAACGAATCTGGACGATGTGACGCCGGAAGCGGCGGGCGCATTGTCCGCGAAACTTTTTGAAGGCGGTGCGCGCGATGTGTGGATGATTCCGGCTGTCATGAAAAAACAGCGTCCGGGATATGTGCTTCATGTGCTCTGCTTCGAGTCCGATCTGGATCGTTTTTCTGAACTTGTTTTCCGTGAAACCGGAACGCTCGGGGTCCGCGTGAACCGTACGGAGCGCCGGATTCTTGAGCGTGACATGGTTGTGGTGAATCTTCCCTGCGGTGCGGAAGTCCGTGTCAAACGCGCCTTTCTGGACGGCAGGACCATCTCCGCAAAACCGGAATATGAGGACTGCCGGAAGGTCTCGGATGAATACGGCATCCCTTATCGCGAGGTTTTTCTTGCGGCATTGAATGCATTGGAAAAATGAAAATCCGCCCGTATCAGAATCTCTATATTCATGTGCCGTTCTGCAACGGCAAGTGCGCCTATTGCGCTTTCTACTCCGAACCGGAGGTAAAACAGGAGGCTGTCGATGCGTGGCTGTGCCGTCTGGAACTTGACGCAAAACAGTATGCCCCGCAGAGTGTCCCGCTGAACACGGTTTATCTCGGCGGCGGAACTCCGACCGCCATTCCGCCGGAGTCGCTGGAACGTATTTTCAAAATCATCGGAACGTATTTTACCCTTGCGGAAAATGCGGAGATTTCCACGGAATGCAATCCGGAGAGCCTGACGGAGGAAAAAGCCGCTGTGCTCGGACGTTGCGTGAACCGGGTCAGCATGGGGGTGCAGTCGTTCAATCCGAAATTCCGCAGCCTGATCGGGCGGCGCGGAGGAGGCGCGGGAACCGTGGAACGGGCATTGGACCTGCTGCGCTCCAACGGAATTGCGAATATCGGTTTCGACCTGATCTATGCTTTGCCGGAACAGACTCTCGACGATTGGGTGCGGGAACTGGAAACCTCGCTCGGGTATATGCCGCGTCATATCTCCGCATATTCTCTCATCATTGAGGACGGGACGGAGCTTGCCGCGCGTGATTTTCCGCCGGAGGACAACGAACTTTCTTTCCGGATGTGGCAGACTGCGCAGGATTTCCTGGGCGCACATGGGATGCCGCGCTATGAAATCTCGAATTATGCGGCGGAAAAATATGAATGCCGCCACAATCAGAATGTCTGGCACGGGGAGACTTATCTGGGGCTCGGCCCCGGCGCCTGTTCCTTTGACGGGGCTGTGCGCCGGACGGAAGTTCCCTTACTTGCACGATGGCTGAAAGGGGATGCCGCCGAGCAGGATATCATCGAAGAACGGAAACGGCTGAGTGAAATTTTCATTATGGGGCTGCGGACGGTGCGCGGCTGGAAAAAAAGCGAATTTTCGCAGTTTTCCGTGTTGTCCTGGCGGGAAATGTGGAGTAAAATAATAGAGAAACAAATTTCAGATGGTATGTTGAAGGAGAGTCCGGACTGTATTTCCCCGACGGAGAAAGGGCTGGCTTTCTGGAATGATCTTGCCGAAGCATATTTTTGAAGGAGACTGTTGAAATGAGTATCACGATCCGCTTGATTCAGGAAGAAAAAGACCTTGAAACCGTGGCGAAGCTGGCGGAAAAGATCTGGTCGCGCACTTATAAAGAAATTCTTTCGCAGGAACAGATGGCATACATGCTGGAAATGATGTATGACCTTTCCGTTACAACACGCGAAGTCAGGGACGGCGTCAGATTCGAGTTGATCTGCGATGGTGAAAAACCGATCGGATTCATATCCTACGGTCCCTATGCAGACGGGGTGGCGAAGCTCCACAAGCTTTATCTTGACTATAATTACCACGGAAAGGGTATCGGTTCCATGGCGCTCCGGCATGTCATCGGGGAAACGCGTGCCGCCGGTTACAAGTTCCTGCGCCTGAACGTCAACAAGCAGAACAAGGACGCGATCCGCGCCTATGAACGGAATGGATTTAAGCTGTATGAAAAAGTCAAAGTCGATATCGGCGGCGGTTTTTATATGGATGATTACATTTACCAGCATGCGCTGTGAGCCGATTTGCCGGAACAGACGTTTCAGGTAAAAAACGCGGCACAAGCCTCCGGCTGAAGCAACCTCATGTTTTATGGTTTCAATCGCCGGTGAAACACAGGGCGTCCCAGCGATCTTTCAGAACCGCTTCGCCGCACTTGACCAGCGGGCGCATTTCCGGCGCATAAGCAGCGATCCGCGCTTCTTCGAGCAGCAGAAAATAAGCACGCAGATCACCGGAGTTTTCCAATGAATCCACCATCTCAAGCGCCATGCGGAATTTTCTGATGTACGGGGCGATGGTTTCGCCTTTCGTCAAATCTTTCTGCGGAGAGGCTATTGCACGCTGAATGCGGATATTCAAGGCTTTCAGGTAACGTGCGCAGCGTTCAAATATCTCCTGTGTCTTCAGGAAACCGGGGCGGAAGAAAAAGCGGAGCTCCTCCTCAATGTCCTCATAAGTTTCCGATTCCTCATCAAGTTTGCGCAAAAGCGGCATGAGTTCGCTGTATGCCCGGAATACACGGGCGAGTTCATCCATAAAGTCCGTTATGATGGCGGCAGCCTGGTCGCGCGACTGTTCCAGCCGGAGATTGAATTCTTCCTCCGAACGGATTTCCCACAGGTTTCCGCCGAGCGCTTTTTCTGCGGCGTTGTCGATGGCGTCCTCTTTCCACTCGCGGTATTTCAGGAAAAAGCTGAGCTCCATCTGATGCGATGCGTTCATCATGCTCCGCAGCGGTTTCAGAATCTGCGGCAGACGCATCCGCCAAAGTTTCAGGAGTGCACGGCGATGATGTTCTTTCGCCTCGCTTTCTTTCAGGAACAGAGCGCGCCCCAGCGTTTCCCCTTCATCGACCAGCGCCGGACAGGCGGAAACTCCGGTCTCCTCCGAGAGCCTGACTGCGAAAGGCATTGCCTCCGTTCCCGGCCAGTCGTGGAATCCTGTCAGGAACCACTGTTTTGCGGCGGGGACGGCATGGCTGACTTTGGAATCTTTTACAAAGCCTTCCGGCATACCGCGATGGACTTTGACGACTTTGCCTCTGGAATCCAGAATCACCAGTTTCATTTGCAGATATTCCGGCAGTTCGATTGATTCGAGATTTTCAACGCTGATCTGTTCTTCGTAATTTTCATTGAGATAATCCGCGAACGCCTCCGGGAAACTCTGTCCGGTGAAGATTTTCCCCGCACGGAAGTCGTCCATGAATCCTTCGACGGCGGCATCCAGCGGCATGTAATTCCTGCGCAGGCTTTTCGGCAGGGACCGCAGCAGAAAACCGGCTTTCTGGGCAAGATAACCCGGCACCAGATAATCCGTCAGATACGGATCAAGCAGATTGAGGCTGTCCTCCCGCACTTCCAGGAAAATGCCGTCTTCCTTTTCGCCGGGGTCGAATTGATACCGCAGCCTGAAACGCTGCCCGGCACTTACAATGGAGTCCGGATAATCCTCCTCATGCAGTTCTTCATACGGGATCAGCATGATTTCTTCGGGTTTCGGCGCATAATCCCTGTGATTTTTCTGCCAGTCCAGCTTGACCGCATTGACGGAATGCAGGCCGGGCGGCAGAACCTCGTCGAAATGACGGTAAATGGCTTCCGTGTCCACAATGGAGTCCGGACGGCGCATCTTGATCTCCAGTAATTTGAGTTCATTCAGCAGATAATTGTATTCTTCCAGCCATGTGTCGCGCAGATTCGCGAGACCGGACACCAGGCCTTCGCGTATGAATACAGACCGGGCTTCCGCGGGACGCACCTTTGCGTAATGGCAGCGGCGCCCGGGATTGATCAGAAGCTGTCCGGCGGTGATCCGTTCCCGCGCATAAACGAATCCGCTGGACTCATTCCAGTGGATGTTGTCATAGCTGACCGAACAGATGTGCGGCGCGACCTGTTCCAGCCATTCGGGACGGATCAGGGCATTCCCGCGCGCAAACACGCGGCTTGTTTCCACCAGCGCGAAAAAGAGAACCCACTGCGGCGGGTTCTTCCGTTTCGCCAGCGCGGAACCGGGAAACAGCGTGAACTTTTTCCCCTTCATGTCCGAAAACAGCTTCGATTCCTTGTCGAACATTCCGAGCTGGCGCGGCAGGGCGCTCATCAGCGCCTTGTGAATTGCATCCGAGGCGAGACGCTCAAGATCGATTCTGCGCTCGAAGTTCCATCTGCTTTCGCGGCAGATGTCTTTCAGGTCTTCGATCAGGTTTTTCCATTCGCGCAGACGGCGGTAGTTGATGTAGTTTTTCTGCGCAAAACGTTTGAGCGCCTGATTGGAACCACGTTCCGCAAGCGTTTTCTCCACGGCGTCATACAACTTCAGGATTCCGATGAAATCCGAGTCGTCGCAGTCAAACTTCCGGTGCGCGTCATCGGCGGCTTTGGCATGTTCGAAAGGACGCTCCCGCGGGTCGGCAATGCTCAGAAACGCGGCGATCACCAGCATTTCCGGCAGAACCTTGTGGCGGTTTGCGCTCATGAGCATTTTTGCGAGATGCGGGTCCAGCGGAATTTCCGCCAGTTTCCAGCCGCATTCGGTAAGGCGTCCGTGTTCGTCGATCGCCAGAAGATCGTTCAGCATCTGCATTCCTTCGCGGATCTGGATTGGCGCGGGCGGGTCCACCAGCGGAAAACGGTCCAGCGGAGGCAGGCGCAATGCCGCCATCTGGAGAATGACTCCGGCAAGGGAAGACCGCTGGATTTCCGGCGGAGTGAATTCGGAATATTCGCTCAGCGCCTCCTCGCTGTAAAGATGCACGCAGACGCCGTCGCGGAGCCGTCCGCAGCGTCCGCGGCGTTGTCTCGCGCTTGCCTGCGACACGGGTTCCACGCGAAGTTCCTGAATCCGTGTGCGCGGGTTGTAGCGGCTCAGGCGGACGAGTCCGGAATCCACCACGAAACGGATGCCGGGGATCGTCAGCGAGGTTTCCGCGACGTTGGTTGCGAGGATGATTCTCCGCATGGAGCCGGGCGAGAACACTTTCTGCTGGTTTCCGCTGCTGAGACGCCCGAAAAGCGGCAGGATTTCCGTATGCTTGTAAGAGCGCCCCGACAGCATTTCGGCACAGTCGCGGATCTCCCGTTCGCCGGGAAGGAAAACCAGAATGTCGCCGCGCGCATCCAGCTCCGTCAGGAATTCCACGCCGCGCGCCACGCTCTCCGGCAGTTCTTCGTCTTCCTCCGGTTCGAGGAAACAGTCTTCGACGGGAAACATGCGCCCTTCGACTTCGATGACCGGAGCATTGGAAAAGAACCCGGAAATGCGTTCCGCATCCAGTGTGGCGGAGGAAATGACGACCCGCAGGTCTTTCCGGCGGGCAAGCAGAAGTTTCATGTATCCGAGCAGGAAGTCGATATTCAGCGAACGTTCATGGACTTCGTCGAGGATGATGCAGTCATATTGGAGCAGGTCGGGATCGTCGCGTGTTTCGGCAAGCAGAATGCCGTCTGTCATGAACTTGATGACCGTCTTACGGTCGGTATGGTCATCGAAACGGACTTTGTAGCCGACTTCTCCCCCGCACTGGCAGCCGGTTTCACTTGCCACGCGCCGCGCCAGCGCGGACGCCGCGATCCGGCGCGGCTGGGTGCATCCGATGCGTCCGGTGCGCCCGAATCCGTTTCTGAGCGCGATCTTCGGAAGCTGGGTCGTTTTCCCCGACCCCGTGGAACCGCAGACAATCACCGCCTGATGCTGTTTCAGGGCTTCGGAAATCTCCTCTGTTTTTGCGGAGATCGGCAGTTCTTCCGGGAATTCACAGGCCAGGGAGTCCGCAAAACGGTGCAGGGCGTGCGCGGAGAGATTTTGCAGATAGTTCAGAAACGAACTCAATGCGGCGGCGTCTTTCGAGTGTGCAAACGCACGCATCCGCCGTCCGAGCCTCGCCTGATCGCGGATGAGAAGCGATGGAAAAATCTCCTTTATTTTACGGAAAATCGTTTCCGGTGTATCAGAATCAGTTTTCATAGCCTGTCAATATAGCACGGAAAAGACCGGAAGGAAAGCCCGCTGAGAATTTTTCACGGAGATAAAACCGTTTTCCATTTCAGACGATGAATGCCTGCGGCTCCTCCACCGGCCCGGAATGATTCAACAGAAGCGAAAAGCGGAAACAGTCATTGATCTGCTGGAACGCGGGAGAGTCGGTGATCAGCATATTGTGATGAATCTGCCAGTAGAAGCCCGCGGCTTCCGAGTTGAAGTCCCGCTCCATGAGCCAGCGGAAATGCCGGATGGAACCGGGATGCACCACGGGAGCATCAGGCGAAAACATGGTCCATGTCCGTCCGTTGCTTGTGCAACTGATTCCGCGATGGGCATAAAAGGAGTCCCGCATTGATCCGGGCAAAAGGTCTTCCGCAAGGTTGACCGCGGAGTCCGCTGTGTGAAGAATCCACTCTTTGCCTTGTCCGTCCAGAGGCGCAGCGAGATAAAGGCTTTCCAGTTCAAGGGTTTCCGGCTTGGCAAGAAAGAGTTCCACATCGATTCTCGGCATATCGTGATACAGCCTCCATTGAAGCGAAAAACGGCGTCCTCCCCGGAAACAGCCGCGCCGTTCCATGACGTCGCTCAGGATTCCGTGAGACAGCAGGCCTGCGCTTTGCCATCGGGCGGAGGGATAAACGCACCGTTCCACCGGAGCCATGCCCGCGCCCGTCCAGCTTAACTGGTAATCCTGCGGCAGTTCCAATACCGGTTCAAGGAAACCGGGCAGGGCGCCTGACCTGCGGTAAAAGGTTTCTCCTTCCAGACTGGAAAAGCATTCCACTGCGCCGTTATGCGCAAAATCAAGCCTGAAGAAACGGTTCTGCCATGATTTCGGCATCGGCTGCAAAACCGGCAAAGGCTTTTCCATGCGATCCTGGTCCGTTTCCAGTTCATAAAGCAGTTGTGTGACTTCATTTCCACTCAATGCGGGAAGTTCCACAAGATAACGGTGAAATCCTTTTTCCTCGAAACGCAGTTCTTTTCCATTGAGCGTCGTCACTCTTTTCAGTTTTCCCTGATCGCGCCCGGCATAGAATTCCGCGATTCCGCCTTGAGGCTGTTTCGCCGGATTCCAGACCAGCCATAAGTTGTTGCCGTCGCCGCGGAACAGATTCCGTCCTGCCAGAGCCCGGATTGCCTCTCTGCCGGATGCGTCCGCAGCCTCGGCATAAAACAGCTTGGCGCGCCAGCTTTGCCTCAAGGGGAGGAATTCGCGTTGTCCGGGCTCCGCGCCGGGTTTTCTCAGCAGAGGGGCATGCCAGGTGCTTAACCCGCAGGTATGATCGGAATAGAGTCCGAGCCAGTCTGCCGTCTCGTTCAGAAGCCATTCCATCCGGTGGCAGGGATATTGCCCCGCAAGCCGTTCCGCCAGCAGATAGCCGCGTTGAGCGGAGCGGTAGCATTTCAGGGAAGAACTTGCCGGGTTGCATCTTATGACCCACGGGTCCGCCAGCATACCGGAGTATTCCGGGATGTCGGCTCCGTAACGCTGTTCCATGAGTTCCATGAAACGGGACGGAGTGGTCAGCTCGATTTCCGGCAGTTTCCCGGAGGCATTGATTCTTTCGATGATTTCCGGCAGATCCGGATTCGGCCAGCGGTTGTCTCCTCCGTATTGAAGCATAAGTTCTTCATAGGGATATTGTTCCGCATTCAGGCGTTCCTCCAGCTCATGGTAAACTTCTTCCGGCGAGCGCTGTTCCCGGCGCGTATTTCCCTCCGCTTCCACTTTTTTCCCTGTCCCGAATCCGAGCGCCTTCATCCACGGATTGATGATGTAATTGGCGCCCAGCCCATAGACAGCGAGCAGAGCTTTGCTCTGCACAGGTGTTTTGCGGCGGTCAATCCCGAGATTCCAGACAAGAAGCCGCCCTCCCTCCGGTCCCCTGTGCCGGAAAAGATGCGGCAGTTCCCTGGTCCAGGGAAGAAAAACCTGAAATGCGCCGACACCGGATACAAAGTAACGGATTCCGGACCGTGCGCAGACATCCGGCAAAGTTGCCGGCCAGCCTCCGATATCGTTCAGCATGGCGCAGGATACCGGGAAATGATTTTCCCCCGCAACCTGTTTTGCATAGGAACAGACCCGTTTCAGCTCGGATGCGGAGCAGAGTTCCAGAAGCGGTTGATACTCAAACCCCATCAGTTCCATCTGTCCGGTGCGCAGACAGCGGAAAATGTCTTCCACGGCTCTCTGCGGGCGATGCTCCAGATAATCTTTCAGCAGATGGGCGGATTCAATGGTCCAGCGGTACTGCGGTGAACGGCGGCATTCCCTGACTGCACGGTCCAGAAATGTCCTCTGCTGGTTCATGACCTCCTCCGGCAGGTCCGTATAGCCGATGTCCATGTGCGTATGGTGTGTCAGATAAATCTTTTTGATCATTGCTGCCTTTCAGGAGAAAGATGGACCTGAAACCGGCTGGATCATGCCTGAACCGATGATCCAACGCGCAAACCAGGTTTTTTTATTTTTATTCCATTGGGTTCAATATCCTGCCCCCCGGACCGGCTTTGCCCTTTATTCTGGCTTTCCGATCCCCCGCTGCTTGTGGCGGGCAGTTTATTTTACTATACTATAGTAAAAAATAATATCAAGTGAAAAAGCCAAGATTTTTTGATGATATCATCGCCGGAAAGCCCGATGGATCATACTTGCCGTACGGCAGAAAGCTATTCCGTATTGACAAATTCCTGCATTTTCAGTTTGCGGTAGGCTCCGGGCGACATTGCATAACAGCGGAAAAAGCGGCGGCGGAAATAAGCCGGATCATTGAATCCGACTTCATCGGCGATTTGCGCGACGTTCAGCGAACTGGTCCGGAGCAGTTCCGCCGCATGACGGATCCGGATCCGGTTCAGGGCGTCCGTAATGGATTCATTGAAATAATTCCGGTAGAGTCTCCCCAGATAGTCCGGATTGCATTGCAGTTCTTTCGCGAGGAGCGAAGTGGAAAGAGGTTCGCGGAACCGCAGGAACAGAGTTTTCCTGAGATGCTGCACCAGAGGCGGCAGTTCTTTTGCCGTACTGTTTTCCCCGGTTTTCCGGCAGGCTTCGTGGAGAATGAGCTGTACCAGCATGTCCAGTCCCTCCTCATCTTCCGGAGAATCTTCCTGAAGGGAAAGAAAAAGCTGGAAATATTCACTTAATCTTGCCGGATTCATTGCCTTGAAACGCCGTGGCAGTTTTTTCAGATATTGTTCACTTTTCCTGTCTGCCGGAAGAAAGTGAATCCAGAAAAAGGAGAGGTCCGGCGTATATCCGCCTCTCCCCCCGTGGCGGATTCCGGGCGGCAGAAGCAGGCAGTGCTCTGCCGTGACATCGAAACTTTCCCCGCCGACAAACATTTCCAGTCTGCTTTTCAGCACAAAGATCAGTTCCCAGTTCCTGATGATGCGTGAAATATGCCCTCCTCGCCCGCGTGAAATGAGACGGCCTGCATTATTCGCTTTCAACTGAATCCGCATTGAAATAACTTCCTTCTTATGTCGGTTTTATCTCTTATCGGTACTATATGCCGATATTCCGGCAAGTCAATCTTTTTCAGAGGGAAATAAAAGAAGAAAAAGAGAAGATAAAAACGATGAAAGTCGGAATCGGCTCTATTTTCTACTGTTGCGTCAGCTTGCGGATTCCGGATATTTCATTATAATATTGCAATGAACGGCAGATATGTTCAGGAAAGGATTTTACCATGAAAAAAAATGACGGTGTCCCGCAAAAGAAAATCAAACTGCTGGACCCTGTTTTTGCACCGAGGCAGGAAACAGGGTACCGTGTTACGATCCCGGGCTGTATCCGGCGCTGCGAAGAAACGGGGAGGTTGAAAGCATTCAAGCTCCAATGGAAGAAAGGAGAACCGGAACAACCTCATGTCTTCTGGGATTCCGATGTGGCGAAAGTTCTGGAAGGCATGGCGGAAATGCTGATGGTTCATCCCGATCCCGCAATGGAAAAAGAACTGGATGAATTGGTCGATCTGATTGTCGGAGCGCAACAGGAAGACGGGTATCTGAATGTTCATTTCACCGTTGTCGAACCGGAAAAAAGATGGAGCAATCTCGGAAATCAGCATGAACTTTACTGCGCCGGACATCTGATCGAGGCGGCGGTGGCGCATTTCGAGGCGACGGGTTCCCGCAAGTTCCTTGACGCGATGTGCCGTTATGCGGATTATATCGCATCGGTGTTCGGTCCCGCCCCGGGACAGAAAAGAGGTTATCCGGGACATGAGGAAATCGAGCTCGCGCTGGTCAGACTTTACCGCGTGGCGGGTGAGAGACGGTATCTGGAACTTGCAAAGTTCTTCATTGACGAGCGTGGCGCCGAACCCAGTTATTTTGTAGATGTGGAAAAAAGCCTGAACCGCGCCCAGCTGCCGAACCGCCAGGCTCATAAACCGGTTCGCCTGCAGGAAAAAGCCGTGGGGCATGCGGTGCGTGCGGTTTATCTCTACTGCGGAATGGTGGATGTTGCCGTCGAAACACAGGATTCCGGACTTCTGAATGCGGCTGTCCGGCTGTTCGACAATGTGACGCAGAGGCAGATGTATATCACGGGCGGAATCGGCGCGACAAGCCACAATGAGGAGTTTACGCATGACTTCGGGCTTCCGAACGATACGGCTTACGCAGAAAGCTGTGCCGCGATCGGGCTTGCTCTCTTTGCAAAACGTCTGCTTGACGCCACCGGAGAATCGAAATATGCGGACGTGCTGGAGCGTGTCCTTTACAACAACGGATTGAGCGGAATCAGCCTTTCCGGAGATGAATTCTTCTATGCGAACCTGCTTGAGGTCAATGACACCACATATGAGCACGGAGTTACACGGAAAAAACGTCAGAAATGGTTCGACTGTTCCTGCTGTCCCACGAACTACTGCCGATTTCTGCCTCAGCTCGGAACATTCTGTTATTCCGTTTCGCCGGAACTCCTGCGGATTGATATTCCGGCGGCGGCAGTTGTTTCCATGGAAAATTACGAGGTGAGGATTGACGGGAAATATCCTCATGACGGCAGTCTTGCGCTTACAGTCCTGCGCGGAGGCACCTTTGCCATTGCGCTGAGAATCCCCGCATGGTGCGGAGAATATTCCATCGAAGTGAATGGAAACGCCGTGAACGGCGGAATAGAATCCGGCTACTGGAAAATGGCGCGCAAATGGCAGTCCGGAGACCGGATTACGGCGGTTCTGGCGATGAAACCGGAACTGGTTTATCCGCATCCGTCAATTGCCGCCGACGCCGGGAAAGCCGCGATCCGGCGCGGACCCGTGGTTTACTGTCTGGAGAGCGTGGATAATCCCGGCATTCCGCTGCAAAGCGTGATCCTGCCGTCCGTTCCGGATTTCAGGCTCGGTAAAGTTGACGGGCTGCCGGAGGAGACGGTGGCAATCCGCTGCGATGCAAAGTTGGAATTCAGCGGGGACGATGCACTTTACCGTAATACTCCCCCGCAATACCGGAATGTGGAAGTGTGCGCAATTCCGTATGCCCTCTGGCAGAATCGCGGGGAGTCCTCCATGCAGGTCTTCCTGCGGGTGTCGGAACGGTAAGAATCATTGATTTCATGAAGAAAACCTTGCCTGCCGCAGAGTATGAGGTTGATATGCCTGTACTCTGCGGCATTTTCCCGTCGGCAGACGCAATGATATCTTATGAGTTCAGAATGGTACGGATATCCTCCGTGATCTGCGCAGGAGTCAGACGATTTGCTTTCAGCAGTTCCGCAGGGGCGTAACGGTCCACGAACTTTTTCCGGGCTCCATAGTTCAGGACCTTCATTCCGGAGGGACCGTAATATCGTGCAATCTTTTCTCCGAATCCGCCGTCCAGAATGCCGTCTTCCAGCGTGATCACGACCTGGTGATCGTGCTTCAGCTCCTCCAGAAGTGCGGAGTCCACACCGGAAATATAACGGGGATTGATGAGCGTGGCGTCTATTCCCGCACTTTTTTTCAGTTCCGCCGCAACGGATTCTCCGAGCTGATAGAAACTGCCGAGTGCGAGGATTGCGGCGTTTTTCCCGCGTTTCGTGACTTGATAACGGTTGAGTTTGCTGTAATCGGCGTCGATCGGAGCGGAACTGCTGATGACTCCGTTTGCTGGGACGCGGATGGCGACCGGATGATCCGTCTGTTTCAGGCCCCATTCCAGCATGGCGAGGTATTCTTCCTTGTTTGTCGGCGCAAGATAAACCATGTTCGGGATATTGCTTATGACGGGAATATCGAAGAAACAGAGATGCGTCACATCGTTCATGGAGGAAAGCGAGCCCCAGAACACCAGAATCACCGCCGGATTGTTGTTGATGCAGAGATCCTGCGACAACTGGTCGTAGGCGCGCTGGATAAAGGTGCTGAACACGCCGAAGACCGGACGTCCTCCGTTTGCGGCGATCCCGGATGCCAGCGCGACCGCATGTTCTTCGGCGATTCCCACATCGACAAACTGTTTTCCCGCCTGTCTGCGGCGTTCTTCCGTAAAACCGAATACGGCAGGCGTTCCGGCTGTGATACCGACGATCCGTTTGTCCTCTTTCATTTTCTCCAGCAGATACTCTGCGGTCAGGTCGCCGTAATCCTCTTCCTCGAAACTCTGTTTCGGCTTGCCTGTTGCAAGATCAAAAGGCATTCCCCAGTGAAAGTTTTCCTTTTGTTCTTCCGCGAAGGAATATTCGTGCCCTTTTTCCGTATTGATATGCACGACGACCGGATGCGGGGTATCTTTGACAGACTGGAATGCTTTGATCAGAGACTCCAGATCGTTTCCTTTTTCAACATACCGGTAATCTAAACCCATTGACTTGAAGAAATTACACTCCGATTCGCCTTTTGTTTCACGGAGCTCTTTCAGATTCTGATACAGCCCGCCGTGATTTTCCGCAATGGACATCTGATTGTCATTGACGATGATAATCAGGTTGGTGCCGGCTTCCGCGGCGTTGTTCAACCCTTCATAAGCTTCGCCGCCGCTCAGAGAGCCGTCTCCGATCACGGCAATGACATTGTTCGTCTCTCCTTTCAGATCCCGCGCCTTGGCAAGTCCGCAGGCGAGGCTGATTGAGGTTGAAGTATGCCCGATGATGAATGCGTCATGCTCGCTTTCCGACGGTTCCGTATAGCCGGAAACTTCATCGTATTTCGCCGGATCGGTAAACGCTTCCATGCGTCCGGTCAGCATCTTGTGGACATAGCACTGGTGCGAAACGTCGAAAACGATCCGGTCGACCGGAGAGTTGAAGACATAGTGCATGGCGACTGTCGCCTCCAGAATTCCGAGATTCGGCCCGATGTGCCCACCGTGTGCGCTGAGTTTTTTCAGCAGAACATCACGCAGTTCGCCGCAAAGGGTGTTGAGTTCCGCGAGGGTAAGCTTTTTGATATCCGCCGGAGATTTGATCTTTTTCATATCCATTTTTTTTCCTTTTTTGTTGTTTTTTCAAGCTTGCAGCCATTAAGATAAACCTTACAGTAACTGTAAGTCAATGACTTTTTCCGGAAAAAGAGAAAAATTTATGAAAACTGCTCCGGCGGTCCCGGAGAAGTGCTCCTTCAAAAAAATTGGTCTGATGCTGCAATGCCCTGTATTGCAGAAAGATAATCCCGGCAGGACTGAAAGTCCTGCCGGGATTCAGCGCAGAAATGTTGACCGCCGCAGGCGAGATTTTCCGATCCCCCTGCTTGTATCGGAATAGTTTATTTCAGATTTTTCCGGAAGAACGATTCGATTCTGTCGAACGGGATCGCATTTTTTCCGCCGCCGTCGTAAAGATCCGTGTGCGATGCGCCGGGAACGATCAGGAGTTCCTTGTTATCGCGATAGTCTGTATAGGAGGACATATCCCGGTAGGCGTCTTCACTGAAATAACGCGAATGCGCGTTTTCGCCGTGAACGAGCAGCACCGCCGTACGGATCTCTTTTGAGTATGCGAGAATCGGCTGGTTCAGGAACGACATTGTGCCTGTGACCGTCCAGCCGTCGTTGGAGTTGCCGGATCTCTTGTGATAACCGCGCGGTGTTTTGTAGTAATCGTAATAATCTTTCACGAATTTCGGTGCATCCGCCGGCAGCGGATCGACTACGCCGCCGCCCTGCTCGTAAAAGCCCTGTGCATATTCTTTTGTCCGCTGCGCATTCAGTTTTTTCCGCATTTCATAACGGTCTTTTTCGCTGTCGTTCGCATCAAAATAACCGTTTGCGTTTACACGACTCATGTTATACATCGTGACGGCGACGGTTGCTTTGATCCGTGTATCCAGCGCGGCGGCATTCAGCGCCATGCCGCCCCATCCGCAGATTCCGAGAATTCCGATCCGTTCGGGATCGACATCCGGCTGAGTGGCGAGAAAATCAACTGCTGCTTGAAAATCCTCCGTGTTGATGTCCGGCGAAGCCATCCGGCGCGGCGTGCCGCCGCTCTCACCCGTAAACGACGGGTCGAAGGCGATTGTGAGGAAGCCGCGCTCCGCCAGCGTCTGGGCATAGAGTCCGCTGCACTGCTCTTTGACTGCGCCGAACGGACCGCTTACGGCGATGGCGGCGAATTTGCCGTTTGCATTTTTCGGTTCATATACATCTGCCGCCAGCGTGATGCCGTAACGGTTGGCGAAAGTGACTTTGCGGTGGTTTACCCTGCCGCTTTTCGGAAAAGTCTTGTCCCATTCCTGTGTAAGTTCGAGTTTCTGCGGAGTGATTTTATTGTTCATGATTGTTGTCCTTTCTGTCTGTGCCTGAAGGTTGACGGCGGACAGCATTGCCGCCGCCAGTGCGAATGTTTTCGTATGGTTCATTTTTCCTCCCTGATAAATTTGTTTTCATGGAATAAAGCAGATGATCCAGACTGTCGATCTTCTGTTGGCTCTCGTGAAGATTTTCCAGCAGGAGATTCCGCTGTTCTGACAGGAGGCGCAGCTGTCCGCTCGTTTTTCCTGTCTGCCGCAGTTGAAGGAACTTTTCTATCTGTTCCGCATTGCATCCGGCATCCTTCAAATTCCGGAGAAGCAGAAAATCCTTTTCCTGATTTTTATCCAACCGGACTGCCTCCTTTCGTTGTTTTCTCTGTTCAATTTACCATGAAATAGCGGAATAGCAAATACTTATTTTTAATGACCGGATATGCTTGAAAAGCATGGCATAGGATCGTATATTATTCTTTTTCAGACGATAGGGAGGTTGAAATGGAACTCAGGGTTTTGCGTTATTTTCTCGCCATTGCCCGTGAGGGCAGCATTACCGGAGCCGCGCGTCAGTTGCATGTGACCCAGCCGACGCTTTCGAGGCAGATACAGGAATTGGAGGATGAACTGGGGCAGACGCTTCTGATCCGGAGCAACCACAATGCCGTGTTGACTCCGGAGGGAATGCTTCTGCGTAAGCGTGCGGAGGAGATCATGGAACTGGTCGGTAAGACGGAATCGGAATTCAGTTCGATGGGCGAAGTTGTCGCCGGAGATGTTTACATCGGCGGCGGTGAAACGGAAGCGATGAAGCTGGTTGCGGGAATCATCCGGGAACTGCGGGAAGAATTTCCGGAAGTCCGGTACCATCTTTACAGCGGCAATGCCGAGGATGTGACGGAGCGGCTGGATCAGGGACGGTTGGATTTCGGCATTCTGATTCAGCCTGTTGACCTTGCGAAGTATAACTATGTCGGACTGCCTGCCAGAGATGTCTGGGGTGTGATCATGCGCAGGGACAGTCCGCTGGCGGAAAAAACGGCTGTAACCCGCAGGGATTTGCTGAGTCTGCCGCTGCTCTGTTCCCGGCAGGTGCTCCGACAGATTTCCGGCGTCAATGAATATCTGGAATGGTTCGGAGAGGATTTTGGAAAGCTGAACATCGTCGGCACCTACAACCTGATCTACAATGCCGCATTGATGGTGAATGAGGGAATCGGTTATGCGGTGACTCTCGACAAACTCGTCAATGTGATCGGTTCCGGCAACTTGTGCTTCCGCCCGTTGAAACCGAAGCTGGAATCCGGTTTGAATATTGTCTGGAAAAAGTATCAGGTATTTTCCAGTGCAGCCGAACTTTTCCTTGAAAGAATTCAGGAAAAGTTTGCCGGTTCCAACGGCGGCTGACTGCTGCTTCCGGGAGGCGGAGTTACGATTCCAGATCATTTTTGACCCGTTTCAGCAGCTGGGGAATATTGAGCTTCTGCGGACACTTCGGCAGACAGGCTCCGCAGTTCACACATGCCGATGCCGGTGCGCCGCGCTGAACCGGTGACATGGAGACGGTATAATCAAGCAGTGCCCGTTTTTTGTTTTTATGCAGCAGATAATTGTTGTAAACGTAGGCGAAGATATAGCCGATCGCCACGTTGTGCGGACACGGAATGCACTGGTAACAGCCGGTGCAGTCGATGTGCCCCGGAGCCTGCCGATATGCCCGAATTGCCGCGCCGAGCGCTTTGCGCTCATCGGGCGTGAGCATGTTCGGCTTCGCTTTCGACGCATACCGCAGGTTGGCTTCGACGTCTGCCATTGACCCCATGCCGCTGACCGCGACGCTGACTTCGGGGATGTCCCACAGATAATCAAGCGCCCATTCCGTATCCGGCTTCATTACCCCGGTCGAGCGCAGGGCTTCACGCATTGACGGCGGAAGATTTGCCAGGAATCCGGTGCGGACCGGCTTCATCACGGCGAGTCCCATGCCGTTTGCGGCGGCGTATTTCGGACCGAGACATCCCGCCTCATACTCATAGTCGAGATAATTGTGCTGAATCAGGCAGAAATCCCAGGGCGCGGATTCGACTATCTCCTTGAAAAGCTGGAGCCGGTCATGGAACGAGAAACCTGCGAAGCGGATTTTCCCCTGTTCCTTGAGCTTCATGATTCTGTCGATAAGTTTGAATGGAATTACCTTTTCCTTCCACCCCCGGTGCATAATCATGTGAATATGATAGAAATCAATGATGTCGGTGCCGATCGCACGGCGCGACTCGTCGAAAAATTTTTCGAAGTCCTCCGGTTTTCCCATAATCCACCACGGCGACTTGGAGGTGACGTAAACGCGGTCGCGCCACTTCCCTTTCAGCGCTTTTCCCGCAACAACTTCGCTTTGCCCTCCGAGATAGACGCGCCCGGTGTCGATATAGTTCACGCCGCCTTCAATGGCGCGGTGGATCATGGCGATGCTCTGGTCGAAGTCCACGGTCTTGCCATCCGCAAGCATCGGCAGCCGCAGGAGCCCGAAGCCGAGGGCGGAAACGTTCACTCCGGTGCGTCCCATCGGGCGGTATTGCATTTCCGACTTGAAGTTCAGGATCGGTCTTTCCGGTTTTACGGCGGGTGTTTCCGCCGCCTTCAGAATGGAGTCTTTGCCGAGCACTGCTCCTGCAGCAGTCATCAGCGCCGCCGATTTCAGAAATTCGCGCCTGTTCATAGAAATGTCTCCTTGTTTTTATTTAAACCGATCAGATGCGCGGGATTGCTTCTTACCATCAGGTCGATGCTTTTCTGTGGAATTCCGGCATTGAGAAGTTCGCGGATACATGTCCGCATTCCCTGAATCGGATGTGGCATTCCGACTTGTCCGAGATCGGTGGTAATGAAACTGCGTTCCGGGTTGATCTTTGCAAAAGCGGAAAACTCGTCGCTACCCATTCGGACAAAGTCCGGCAGACCGGTTCCCGGTCCCCAGTAGTTGGTGATGCAACTGTATTTGATCCATGCTCCGAGATCAATCGCGCGCCGGATCTGATCGTGGGTCATCTTCCAGATGCCGGAATTGGCATGGGTGATGACGAATTTCTTCAAACCGATTTCCTTTGCTTTGGCGGCAAGCACAAGACTCTCCTCCGGCGCAGAGTGTCCGGAAGCCAGAATGATGTCCGCTTCGGAACAGATTTCCATGACTCGCGCCACTTCCGGAAGGACTCTGCCCTTTTCATCCAGGACGGGAATTCCTTTGCAGGAAAGCCGGAAGGTCCGGCACTGATAGTCCGATGCCTGTGTCGGCAGCCAGATACAGCGGCAGAAATTGCCGGTGGTTTTGACCGCCTGTTCCGCGGCGTAGACATTGACTCTGTCGCCGCAGCAGAAGTTCATACAGAAACTGCCGAAAACCTTGAAATCCGGCAGGACTTCCCGGATCAGAAACACCCGGTCGTGACAGCTCCAGTCGTTGGATTTGAACAGAACCGAACGATAGCCGGCTTTCCTGCAGTCCCGTGCGAAAGAAAGTTCGTCAATCAGGCGCGCCCTGGTGTCGGGCGCCGCGTGAATATGGATGTCACAGACTCCTTTCAGCAACGGATCGGAAGTGATTTCTGCTTCTTTTTTCATTTGCATTGTTGTCTCCGCGCAAGCGGATATGCCGCCGGACAGCATTGCGCCTCCGACCGCCGTTCCGGCAAGCTTGATGAAATCGCGTCGGTTCATAAGTATCCCCTTTATCTCTGGACTTTGGCTTCCTGTTCCGCATTGTAGCGGCTGCCGACGACGGGGATTGCGGCGACGGCGTCCTCCAGTTCCTTCATCTCCGCCGGAGTGAAGCGGATTTCCAGTGAGCGTAAATTTTCTTCCAGATGGGAAAGCTTTGTCGTGCCGGTGATGGGGACGATCCACGGCTGTTTGTTCAGCAGCCACGCCTGCGCGATCTGTGCGGCTGTGATGCCGCGCGTCCGCCCGAAAGCGTGCAGAACTTCGACAATGCGCAGATTGGCGCGCATCGCTTCCGGCGTGAACCGCGGCAGGGTCTGCCGGTTGTCGTTCGCGGCGTCGAATACCGTGTATTCGTTCAGTGAACCGCCGAGAAAACCCCGGTTCAGCGGGCTGTACGGCACAAAGCCGATGCCCAGTTCCCCGCAGAGCGGCAGGATGCTTTTTTCCACGGCCCGGTGCATCAGGTGGTATTCACTCTGAATCGCTGTGACCGGCTGGATCGCATGGGCGCGGCGGATCGTATCGGCGTTGACCTCGCAGAGTCCGAAATGCCGGACTTTCCCCTCCCTGATCAACTCCTTCACCGTTTCGGCGACGATTTCGATCGGCGTATTCGGGTCGGCGCGGTGCTGGTAGAATATGGCGAGCGTTTCCACGCCGAGCCGGCGCAGCGATTCCTCACAGACCTTGCGGATATTCGCGGGGGAGCTGTCCTCCTCGGACATCACCCGTTTGCCGTTCACATATTTGTGTCCGAACTTGGAAGAAACGGATACTTTCCCCGCGTATCCTTTCAGAGCTTCGCCGACGAGTTCCTCGTTGATATACGGACCGTAGCTTTCGGCGGTGTCGAACAGCGTTACACCGCGGTCGATCGCCTCATGCACCAGCCGGATCGCCATTTTCTTATCGGGATGCCGGCTGCGATGATAGTTCAGCCCCATGCAGCCGAAGCCGAGCGCGGAAACCTCAAGAGCCGCATTTCCTTTGCCGAGGGTACGGTGCGGCAGACCGCCGTTTTTTTCTGTGTTTTTGCCGGACAGAGTGTTGCCGCTTGCCAACTTTGCGGCGCATCCGCCGATTACAGGAGACACGCCCAGCATGACTCCGGCCAAAGCCGCGCTTTTGATGAAATCCCGGCGGCTCATGCCTGATTTTTCCATTTCACTCATTGTTATTCTCCTTATTCCTGTTGTGTATTGGCATTTTGCAACGGGATCGTGTATTGCGGAACGGCTTTCCGCACCGGGCCGGTGTGCGGGCGGTTGCGCCCGTCCAATCCCTTTTCGTGCAGGTACCGTTCGAGCAGGTCGGCGATCTCGAGGTTGTTCCGGTCGGCGAACGGCGCGTGGGTATTGCCCCGGATTCCCAGCTCCGGCAGGCGGATCACCCGGACATCTCCGCCGCGCCGGTTGACGGCGTCGGCGAACTGTTTCGCGCGGATGCTGGAGAGCCGCCAGATGTTCACATTGAAAATCGTGCTCGGTTCGGTGGCGATATTGTCGCCGTAAACGATCAGGATCGGTATTTTCGCGAGTTTCCGGAACTCCTCTTCCGGCACCCGGATCGGCTGCATATTGCGCCCGGCGTCCTCGGTCCCGGCGGGCGGGTCGAACACCTTTTCCCCCTCCGGCAGCACGATGTGCCCCGGTTCAAAAGCGACGATCGCCTTCAGCGACTCCGTCGCCGCCATCCCGCTGAACCAGCCGTACTTGCCGCTGTTGGAGTGGGTGATCAGCACCGCCGGCCCGGTCTGCTTGAGCAGCTCCGCCATTGTGTTCCCCATGAACCGGTAGTAATCGGACGTGCGCGGTTCCGCGCCGGTGTCGGGCGTCTGCTGGCGGAAGAACTGGTCGACGGAAGCGGGATCGTGCGGGAACTGCGTCCCCGGATAACAATACGGCGCTTTCGGCGGGTCCCAGATGCCGTTGCGGAAGGCGTTCCACGCGGAACTTTCCCGCATCGTGGTGGGGATGACGTTGATGATCTTTGTGTCAAGCGTCCGCCCGGCGCGTCCCCGGCGCGGCTGGTCGATGATGTAAACCGGCCAGTCGCGTCGCGGCAGGATCGCCATGAATCCTTCGCGCCCGTCCGGCGTGGACTCGTAACTGCGACCGGATTGCCCGATACCGTGCCACATGATCAATGGATAGTTGCGCGATTTCGCCGGGATGAAATACTGCGCATAGCCGTGATCACCGTGAAAGGTTTCGCCGTTATCAAGTTTCGTGACCGTCCCGCCGAAATAGAGACTGCCCATCGTTTTCAGTATAATTGGTTTCGTCTCTGCATTGCTTTCCACGGCAGAAAGCCGGGCAAACAGACAGAGGGCCACACCAAAAACGACATGAAAAGTGCAGAGGACCGGCTTCATACGTTTTCCGACTCCGTTTTCTTATCTTCGTTTTCAGCGGATTGTTCCGCCGCGTCCATCAGTTCCTGACTTTCCGCCGTCAAAGCGTTTTTTGCTTTCTTGAACTCATACGAGGCGCGTCCTATCGCGCGGGCAAGTTCCGGGATGCGTTTTGCTCCGAAAATGAGCAGGACAAACAAAGCGATTAAAAGGATTTCCGTGAATCCGAGTGACATATCATGCCTCCAATCATTTCTTTCACTGGAATCAGACGGTTTTGCCGAGGCGGTACGCCTGTTCCGGGAATTTTGTGTGATTGACTGCGCCGACCGGCCAGACGCCGGGGGCGATGATCTGCCCGGCGTCGGTCCAGCCGAGATAGTCCAGCAGCACTTCATAATGGCTGATGATCGCGCTTTCCTTCTTTTTGGAGTTGTCCGCATAGGTCATCATCAGCACTGCTTTCTTCGGAACGTGAATCTGCCCGTTGATTGCATAAAAACGGTCGATCACCGTCTTGATCTGCGCTGAAATGCCGAAATAGTACATCGGTGTTGCGAAAGCCACCAGATCCGCATCGGCAATATGCTTGCGGATGAATTCAAAATCATCCTTGAAGACACACTGCCCGTTCATGCCGCAGCGGTTGCAGGCGATGCAGGGATGTACTTTCTTGAACGCCGCATCGAAGCGGACGACTTCGTGCCCGGCTTCTTTCGCGCCTTTGATGAAGTGTTCCGCGAGAGTGTTGGAATTGCCGTTTTTCCGGGGACTGCCCGTAATGACCAGTATTTTCATCTTTCCGTTTTTTCCTCCGTGTTTTGAGTTGCCCGTGACACCGAAACCCGGCAGGGCGCCGCCGAGGAACGCGCCTCCGGCGACTGCCGCCGTTACCGTCAGAGAAGTTTTGAGAAATTCGCGCCGGTTCATATTGTCACTTCATTTTCATTTCCGGGATCAGCGGCGTCTGGTCCAGCAGCTCCAGCTTCCGGACCATCTCCAGTGTTCCCTGTTTATATTTTTGAAAGTGCGGAGTTTTGATATGACGTTCATAGGCGTTGTGATCCGCATAAATCTCCAGAATGGTGATCCGCTCCGGATGCGCCTTGTCCTGCATGGAATACATCATCAGGACGCCCGGTTCCTTTTCCATGGACTGCCTTCCGCATTCTGCCGCAAATGCAAGATATTCGGGAATGCGGTTCGGATCAACGGTGATTTTGGACAGACGTACAATGCTTTCCGAAGTCACCTTCGCTGTTTTTTCATGTTTCATGTTTTCCCCTTTTTCAGAGGTATGGGCGGTGTTTCCCGGCATTGCGGGCAAAAGCAGAACCGCCGTCGGCAGGAGCCATCCCATCGGAAGATGCTTCATTCCGCCGTCTCCCTTTTACTTGCCGGTGGTCGCCGCCTTGTAATCGGTGTCGGAAACCGGTTCGAGTCAGGTATTCTTGTTGGTTGCCGGATTGCATTCGACCGCCAGATGCGAGAACCAACTGTCGGGAGCGGCTCCATGCCAGTGATCGACGTTCGGCGGAATTTCCACCACATCGCCGGGAACCAGTTTCCGCGCCGCTTTGCCGCGTTCCTGATAGTAACCGATTCCGCCGACCGCGATCAACATCTGTCCCCCGGTGTGGCTGTGCCAGTTGTTGCGGCATCCCGGCTCGAAAGTCACGTTGGCGACCGGGACATTCAGGCGGTCGTCTTTCGTCAAACGGGCGAGGTAGGATTTGCCGCTGAAGTATTTTGCATACGCTGTGTTCTCGCCGCCGCGCGGGAAGGCGCTGACGGTATTGCTTTTGACCGTTTCCAGAATTTCCGCGGTCTGCGCATCGGTGACACCGTTGTGCTTGCCGATTCTGATATGGGAGTTCAGTTGGCTTTCGGTTCCCTCCATTGCGGCAAGCGCGGCAATCGTGGCGATTTCGCGGGTTCTCCAGTCGAGATTGTCGCGTCCGAAAATGTCACCGAACAAGTGCGCCTTGAGGTATTCGTCGATTGCCGGGGCAAACTCAAAGAGCGCTCCCCTGACCAGTGCGCCGCAGAGTTTCGTCTGGTTGGCTGTGCCGAAGTCGATGCTTTTTCCCGCCGGAAGCGGACCGGGGAGTTTTCCCTGTGCATCCCTGATGCCTTTTGCCTCGCGTTCCTTGACCAGCGCCATGAAGTTGCCGAGCGCGTTCAGACTGCGCGGAAATCCGCAGTAGGCATAGAGCTGAGTCAAGACTTCCTTGATTTCGTTTACGGTCAATCCTGCGTCGAGACCCTCCGCCAGCGCTGTTTTCAGATTCGGCATGTCGCCGCGCGCAGTATACATGCCGATGTTGACGATTTTCTGTTCTTTTGTGTTCAATGCACTCATTTTATCGTTTGCCTCCGTAGCGTTGAAAATGCAGAAGAAAGAGAGAAGAAGCCCGTACAATATGGCCTTTTTCATATCTCACCTCATTTCTTGACGGTTACGACTTCATTGACCCAGTTTGCTATGGCGTCGCCGGAGCGTCTGACGCTTCCGCCTGAAAAGACTCCGGCTTTCGGCAGATTGGAACCGTTGCAGAGCTTGCGGACGTCGCGTTCGCAATTCTGCACGCCGCCTCCGCCGTGAGTGAAGAACGGAATCACTGTTTTGCCCTTGAGATCGTAAGAAGTCAGAAATGTCGCCACCGGCGGCGCCATCGTTCCCCACCAGTTCGGACTGCCGACGAAGATCACGTCGTATTTCTGCATGTCATCGACTTTTGCGGAGAGTTCCGGTTTGAATCCGGAGCGGCACTCTTTCTTCGCCTGGTCGACGCACGCCTGATAGTCGGCCGGATACGCTTTTACCGGCTTGATTTCAAAGAGTGTCCCGCCGGTGATCTTCTGAATCTGCTCCGCCGCCGCGCGGGTGTTGCCGCTCCAGGAATAATACGCGATCAATACTTTTGCCGGTTCCGCCGTCACTTTTGCCGCCGGGGTTCCGTTTTCCGCCGAGCATCCGCAGGCTCCGAAAATAGATGCCGCCATTGCCAGTGCCATGGTTCTTTTTTTCATCGTTCATTTCTCCTTTTTTAAGATTTTTCTAGTTCATTTGCCGTTCTCTGTGACTCAAGATAACAGTTAGAGTAACTGTAAGTCAATCCTTTTTCGGAAAAAAATCTGTTATTTTTTTCTGCAATGCGGTCTTCCGCTTTCCGGAAGCGGTTTTCCAGTGCTCCTGCATTTGATTTCATGGACTGGGCGAGATCGTCGAGAGCAGGCGAAACTGCCGCTGTGCTTTCTCTTGATTCTGCCGCTGGAAAAACTGATGATGCAGGTCGTTGGACCGCAGCAGACCAACGACCTGCACAGGTTGGATCGCGGCAAAGGCAAAACCTTGACTCAAGAAGAATGCTCATACATTCTTCTGCCTCAAAGCCGACCAGGGGGGCGGGGTATGGAATACAAAAAGAATAAATCTGCGGATATCAGCAGACTGTGCTGTTTTGAGGCGGAAGACAAATTCCTGCGGGACAGTCTTCCGCACTATTGTTTTACCGCATGTTTTCCAGATAGGCGTTCATCCGTTCATCAACGGTCCATCGGAAGTCTCTGGGGCAGCGGGTGATCTCTTTTTTCAATCCGTCATAAAGCGGGCACAGCTCAGCCTGCTTCATTCCCGTTGCCGCAAGGACTTTTGAATTGTCGATGATCCGGTCGAAGAGCCGGTCATACTCCAGTTGCCATCTTATTCCGGGATAGCATTGGTGCGGGTCAAGGATGTGGATGTAATCCTCTTTGTCCACCCATACCGTTTCGAGTCCGCAGATATCGTTGTAATATCCGGCGATTTCTCCCCATGTGCGATGTTCGGAGGTAGACACGGTAAAGGTTTCACCGCGCGCTTTCTCATTGAACAGGAGTTCCGCAATCATTTGCGCGACATCTCCCGCCCAGCTCATGGTCGCCTGAACATTTTTTGCCTGTTCCGGAAGAACCGCCTTTCTGCCGGCGAAAGCTCTGCCGACGGTATTTGCGGCTTCCAGAGTCACCAGCTGATAACGCATAAACGAATAAGTGATGGCGGGACGGATGATCGTCCAGTTGTTCCGGGGAAAGGAACAGATCACATTTTCACCGCGTGCTTTGTAAATGGAGTAATCGTCTGAATTACGGAGCAGAAGATCGTCGGAGGAATCGATCAGCCGCGGCGAAGTTTCCCTGACGGGATGCTCCTTGTTGTCATAGACCCGGTAGCTTGAGAGATAAATATAATGGTCTGTGTGTTCCGGGAGGAGAGGCAGAAAATAAGGGAGTTCGCCTGAGTTGTATATCATGAAATCGACGATGCCGTCATAACTGTTTGCGAGAAGCTGCTGCAGGACAGCTCTGTCTTTGGCATTCGCTTTGATGTAATTGACATTCGGGATATTGTCTGCCTTGTCGTCGATGGATACGCCGTCGACCCGGTATCCCATTGCGGCGAGTCTGGGAACCAGATACTGCCCCATGGCGCCTGTGGCGCCGAGAACCAGGACTTTCCTGGATTGATTCATACTGCACCTCCTGATTTGTTGAATCTCCGGCTTGCAGTCCGCTGTCTTTTCGCACTGTAGCCGGAGTTTTCATCAAAAATATGATCCCGGCGCTCTTTTTTCAAATGATGCGGTTTTTCTTTTCGGAAAATGCTTATGCAAACCGGATTCCGTTTTCAGGAAAATGAGGAGGAACCATGCAAATGAGTCAAAAAGGCTCCCGATGAAGAAAACGGGAGCCTTCGCCGCGAACCGGATTCAGGATTCGCGGATCGCTTTTACGCACTTGACGAGAGCGGGGACCGGATTATCCGCATCGCCTTCATATTCGAGCGTGAGATATCCCTGATAATCCGTGGCGCGCAGATAGTCCAGATAAGCTTTCAAATCAAGATTCCCTGTTCCCACCACGACATCTTCGGGGTGCCCGGCGCGGTCGAAAACAAAATCCTTGATGTGAGTTCCGTAAAGACGTTCACGGAATTTTCCGGCGATTGCCAGCGGGTCTTCCCCCGCGTCCAGCATCCACGCGGTGTCAAGGCAGAACCCGATGTTGTCGCTGGAGCGGCGGAACAGTTCTTCCAGCGCCCAGACAGGTCCCAGCCTGTGTTTCCGCCCGTGGTTGTGAATCGCGATTTTCTTTCCGTATTCCGCGCAGAGTTTTTCCACCATATCCAGAGCATTCAGATCAAGATCGGCGCTGATGGCGGGGAAACCGGCAAGACAGGCGAATTCGAAGACTTTTCGCGCTTCCGCCTCATCCGTTGAAAAATAATGGACTCCGAAAGAGGTTACGGTGATGCCGTTGTCGCGGTACTGCTGCAATGTGCCGGCGGGTGAATGAACGTCAAGATGCACTCCGCAGAGTTCGATTTTGTCGACTCCGCATTTTCCGAGCGCCTCAATGACTTTTTCCGTTTCTTTGTAAGTATGGAAACACCAGCTTTGAATTCCAAGTTTTGAAGTGAACATGAAAAACTCCTTTTTGGTTGTCCGGAAATTATAGAACGTCCCGTGTGTTTCCGCAACTCCTGTTTTGAAAAAAGAATACTCCATTGATATTTTTGTTGTTTGCCGGTTCAATGAAAAAGCGGAAAGGAAATGAAGTCAGCCTTATTTTCCCATCTGCTGTAAAGAGCTTGCTGCCTTGTTCCGGACTTGCGGCAGGCGCCTTCCTCTGCCGGCGCCGCAAAGAAAAAAAGAAAATTTTTTCATTTGCCTATTGACAAATCCTTATTTTTTAGTATACTATAGTAAAGAATAAAAAATTCAAGAGGAAAAAATGTCAAAAGAAACTGCAGTCGTATTGGAACGCTATACCGGGAATCCGATTCTTCTTCCGCAAAAGGATTCCGCATGGCAGAGCCTGAATGTGTCGAATGCCGCAGCGACGGTTCATGACGGGAAAGTGGTTCTGCTGTACCGTGCGGAAGGAGAGGACCGCCGCCGTGGACCCCAGTCATGGCCGGTAACCCGTCTGGGGCTCGCCGTTTCCGAGAACGGATTCGATATTTCGGAGCGACGGACTCTGCCGGTTTTTGACCGCAGCCTGGAAGACCCGTGGCTGGAGTTCGGATGCGAGGATCCCCGCATTTCAAAGATCGGCGATACTTATTATATCGTGTTTGTGGGAATGTCGCGTTTCGGTCATTTCGGAGACCGTCTCCAGTGGGCGACAACGAAGGATTTTCAGACTTTTGAGCGACATGGACTCCTGATGCCCCAGCTGGAACAGCGTACCAGCGGTCTTCTTCCGGCAAAGATCAAAGATGAGTTTCTGCTTTTTCATCGCCCCATGCCCAATATGTGGCTGTCCCGCAGCCGGGATCTGAAGTCGTGGCACGACAGTCAATGTATTTTTGAGACCCGCCCCGGAACCTGGTATGAAAACAAGCTGGGAATCGGCGCTCCGCCACTGCCGACGCCTTACGGGTGGCTTCTTTTCTGGCACGGCAAAAACAATAAAAATGAGTATGCGCTCGGAATCATGCTGCTGGACCGGGAGAATCCGGGAAAAATCCTCAAGGTTCAGGAAGAACCGGTTCTGCGTTGCGAGATGCCTTACGAGAAAGAGGGATTTGTCCCGAATGTCGTATATACGAACGGCGCGGTGGAATTCAACGGCAGGTTCTTTGTCTACTACGGCTGCTGTGACCGCTGCCTTTCCGTTGCGACTGTGGAAGTCGATCAGGTTTACCGGTGGTGCAAATAAAAAAGAAAAATTTTTCCGTTTGCCTATTGACAATTTCTTAATTTTTAGTATACTATAGTAAGAGATAAGAAAAGGATAGTATTTCATGGATCATGAAAGTCTGGTGGAACTTCGGCGTATTGCCGCGGAACGGCCCCATCGCGGGAAGCCTGTGTTTCTGCTGCTTGCGGAGTGCATGGAGAGATTGATCCGTGACAAGGTCTGGGAAGATGCCCTGCGGCTGCCTCCAGATTCCGTTCTTGCGGAAAAGATCGGCATTTCGCATATCACGCTGGCGAAGTCGCTGAATGAACTGCGCAAGAAGGAGCTGGTGCAGAGAAGCCGCTCACTGGGGACGTTTGTCTATTCGCCCAAAGAGAACATCCGCGGGACATCGGCGGAGAACAGCCGGAAAATGGTGGCTCTTCTGCTGGATGACATCAATTCGCAGACAATCGGTTCCGAATTCATCAGGGAATTGCTTCAGAATCTTGAGAAGGCGGGCATCGGCGTGCTCCTGCAGAGCGCGGGAAACCGTCCGGCGCAGCAGGAAAGACAATTGCTGGACGCCATGCTGAACCCGGACTGCAACGGTGCCCTGGTCTGGACGATCCTGAGTAATGAAGCAACCGGGAAAGTATTGGAAAAACAGCCGGCGCACTGGCCTGTCGTATTCATGAATGAAAGCCCTGCCGTGGGGCATCGGGAATATGATGCGGTAATTTACGACGGACTGGGGGCCGCGTACCGGATCGGTGATGAGTTTTTTGCCTCCGGAGGCAGGGAAGCCGTTCTCCTTACGGCGGACTGGCGGCTGCATTATGACAGTGTCCGGCAAAGAGTGCAGGGGCTCTGCCAGGCGGCGGAGAAGCACCATCTTCCCCGGGAAAGCGTGAGGGTGGTAACTTACCGGGAAAGAGAAATTCCGTTTGAGCAGCTGGGAAGCGGAAAGCAGCGTCTGCTTGTTTTCATCTCGGATGAGGACTTGAGCAATACGCTTTCCTCCATGCCGGAACATGGGATTTCCATTGCGCAGATGGAGCCATGGATCGGAATCAGCTATTCCCAGAGCCGGTTTGTTCCTGCATCCGTCCCGATGTACCGATTTGACTCCGGGTTGATGGCGTCAAAAGCGGTGGACATTCTGACCGCCAGACTGCATGGAGCGCAAAATGCGTTTAAAGATATAAAAATCAGCGGTAAAATAATATACAACCATAATATGAAGGAGGTATGAGTCATGGCTCATGTTTCAGGAATTAAAAGATTTACCTTGATCGAATTGCTGATTGTTATAGCAATTATTGCGATTCTCGCCGGTATGCTGCTGCCTGCGCTGGGGGCGGCAAGGGAACGGGCAAGAAGTACGCAGTGTCTATCAAATCTCAAACAGCTTGGACTGGGAGACGTTGCTTATGCAAATGATTACCGGGACTGGATTACGACCATTCAGCATAACGATGTCTATGTCATCGGCATTGAAGGCAGCGAACGCTGCCTGGGAGCGCTTTTCCGTCTTTCCTATGTCAAAGATCCGAAAGTCTTTTATTGCCCCAATCTTAAAAATCCCAATTATGCGAGCAACTGGCCTGCCAATCTCAGCGGAAGCATGAGCGGCTATGTCGGCTACTGGAAATCATTGTGGAAGGATCAGGGCAGTTCCTGGGATTATGAAAGTTTCAAGTTGACCGGGCCGTATCCGCATTTTGTCAACGGTAGCCTTTGCCGACGGTTCCGCCGCTCAGTATGTGGACACGGAGAATTATATGAAGACGACGAACAGTTATCAGTTGATGTGGAAAGCGCCGGATAAAATCATGCAGTCGCGCGGAGCGAAAGACTGAGAGGGAAACTATGAAAAGAAAGTGCATGGCCGCTGTCCTTCTTCTCTGCTGTATCGCCGGATGCAGTTCTGAAAGAACAAAAGTTGCGGAAAAGGCGAAAGCCTATATCGAAAATACTTCCAGACGCGAAATCGCTACGACTTTGCCTGTAATCACCCGGCAGGAGGGGAATCTCTATTATGCCGATGCTGTTTTCGTGCAGTCGGGCATGGAAAAGGCAGTAAAGCTCAAAATTACGGTTTCAGGAGACGACGTGCAGGTGGAATGTCTGCCCGATTCTTGAAAATCACAGGATGGAAAGGAACTTCAATGACACATTGCCTTCAAAATATGATTCTGCTTTTTTCCATTGCACTGCTCTGTTTTGCAGTTCCGGCATCTGCCGGTGAGACGTTGGCGAACTCTGTGTCCGCGTATCATTTCAATGACGCGACCGGAAGCGTTTCGGACATCCGTTTCCTGCCGTCGGGAAAACGTGTCGTGACCGCTGTCTGCAACTCTTATCTGCTGATGGCGCACGGTGAAAAAGATGTAACGGCGTTTGAGGCACAGGACAGGGTGATCGAAAAGAAAAAGAACGGCGGCTCCATCTGCTACCGCTGCGTCAACCCGCTTCTGCCGGGCTTGGTCATATCCAAACGTTACTGGCTGGAAAACAACGGGTTGAGGCGGGAACTCACATTTCAGAACCAGGATTCGAGGAAGCGCTATCTGATTCCATTCACGAGGGTTGCCTTTGCTCCTGAATTCAAACGGGATTCCTTCTGGTTCGGCGCCGGCTATCTCGGTCCGTTCATCCCCGCTCCGCAGGTAACCAAAGAGACGAAAGTGGACAAGTATGTGCAGAGCAGCAAGGGCATGGTTCTGATTCATTCCGATCCGGGAAAGGGGAGCTTTGCCAACTACCGTGTGAAGATCAATGATACAGTGGTTTACCCGTGGTGGCAGTCCACGATCGGGCGCTACCGCGAACAGGAAGACCGCCTCTATTATACGCCCGACGGCTGGCGCATGAGTCTCGGCTGCCTTGACCTGCCGCCGGATGACGGTTCCATCCGGTATACGGACGTTCTCACTGTCTTTTCCGGGAATCTTTTTACGTTCTTTTCGGAAATTCTGGGAAAGGACAGGGACTTTCAGGAAGCGCTTGCGGCGATTCCCCCGGTTGCTCCGGAAGCGGATGATCTTTCCTATATCCTTTCCATGAGTGCCAACGATGTTGCAAGGCATCACACGGAAATGCTTGACGAGGGAAAAGTGGTCTACCTTGCGAATCTGCTGGGGAGCTGGGGAGATTATCGTGCGCGTGAGGACAACCGCGGCTGGTGCGGCGGGCGGATTTCCACGAAAGAACTGCATGATTTCTTTCAGTCGATCCGGAATATTTCGCCGCGGTTTCTGACTGCGAACTATGGGATTACCGTTGCGGCAAACCATTCTGCGCCGATCCTTGCGGAGAAACCGGAGTGGTTCCGTATGCTTGACCGCCAGGGGCGCAGGGATTCTCTTTTCCCCGGTCTGAGTGAAAACTTCCAGTCCATGATGAACCTGCCGGAGGTAAGAGATTTTTATATGAATTCTCTGCTCGGCATGGCAAACGATCTCGGAAACCGGATGGTCTACATTGATGAAGCGCAGCAGAACAATACGATCAACTGGCAGCGTGACGAACTGATCCGCGATGACCACCTTGTGATGTTCTGGGACAAACTGCGCCGCCGTGCGCGCGAGGAGGGAAAACTGTTGTTCTTCAATGGAAGCGGACAGCCGTTCGCGGATCTCAATTACATGGAAAACGCACGTATGATGGCTCCGGAGAACTGGCGGGAGTATGCCGGTGTCGCGCTTGGACTGGAACTGTTCTCCGCATTCCGTCCGCACTCCCGCATCAGCCCGCTTTACTGGGAGCCGACGACGGTGAACGATTATTCCAACCGTTTCCTTGCGCTCGGCTGGGTGCCTGCATTTCAATATGACGGGGAACAGCCGCTTGCGCCTGTCCGTGCAGCCTACGAGACAGGCAACGCCGATCCGGTGGATGTCCATTACACTCCGGACTGGAAGAGCGATCCGGAGACGAATGTGGAAAGTTATGCGATGCGCCGCCTGGGGACAGATGATATTCTAGTCAGTTTCATCAACCGGAACCGGACGGCTGTATCGCAGGAATTCACGCTGGATCTTGCTTCCCTGAAATTCCCGGAGGAACAGCGGATCAACATCTGGGCTATGCCGGTCAAACGGTACGGAAAGGATCGGAAGGAATACTTCCTGAGCAATCGTGACTACCGGAAACTTTACCGGAAGAACAACTGGCAGGGTGGCTTCATCGGTGCGCCTGAACTTGTTTATTCGGGTCCCGCCAGGGGAGTGTTCCGCCATACCCGGCGGGATTGGCAGCGCGATCAGATGATTCAATTCGTCATTACGCCATCCCCGCTGTCGATTTTTTCCGAGAACAGTCTGCCCTGCAATTATTTTTATACAAAATCAAGGCATACCGCAATCAGCGGTTCGACTGTCACGACGCAGAGGGAGGCTGTGGAGATCCTGCTTGCCGACCGGAACTGTTTTTTTGCCTCCGTTGAAGTGGACGGCAAAAAAGTGACTCCCCGCCCTGTCGATGTCGGGGGACAGCTTTTTCAGCTGATCACTCTGCCTGCGGGGACTCATCATATCCGGTGGGAGAAGGAGAACCGGAAGCCTGCTGCCGTCCATGCGGTTCCGGCTGCGGATGTGGCGGACGGCAGGCGGATTCGTGTTTCGTCGGGGGACTCGTCACAACTTTATGCCGTTGAGTTTGAAGGGCGGACTGTCTATACGGGGACACTTCCGGCGGAACTGCCGGGGCGGCATCCCGGGGGGATTTACCGGCTGCGGTTTGCCGGTGAACCGGATCAATACCGGGAATTCCGGCTGCCGGAAGGAGTTCCGGGCAGTGTCGCGCCAGTGGCGTCTCCGAAGCGCCATCCGGCACAGAGGAACGTGGTTCCTGCCGATGTAAAACATCAGAATGTTTCGATCAGCGCGGGGGCAACTTATGTCAGCGACTGGGACGACGCATTCGACTTGCAGAGAAATCAGCTTCCTTATATTGTCGGTGCGAATCCGCAGGCTCTGGAGCTGAAAGCGGGAACAAGCCCCAGGGAGCGCGGCAACTTTGTCTCACTTTATGTGAATACCTGTGCAGGCTTTGAGCTGAGCGGAGCCAGACAGATTGAACTGAAGCTGAAGAATACCTTTTCTGACAATCCGGCGCAGTTCAAGGGGCATGTCATGTATAATTACAGGAATCCGGCGCTGGATTTTGCGGGGTTCGTCATCGACTACCGTGTCGGTGGAAAATACACATACCGTGTCACCTGTTCCGTCGGCCTTTATTCGGACAAGCTGCGGAATCCCCTTCCGCCGTGGGGCTGCGGCAGGGTGCAGGATCGCGCATACGATCTGGGGCAGCTTGTCGATGAACGCGCCGAACATGTGTTTTCGCTTGATCTTGCGCGTATGGCGCCGAAAAACTGGGACGGCACCGTGTTTTTCAGCGTCGGGACCAGCCGTTTGAATCCGAACCGTCTGCTGGATGTGAAGATTCTTTCTTTCAACCGGGCGGATGCCGGGAATTTTCTGGAACCGCTGGAGGGAAGAGCCGGACTGCCGGATATGCTTCATCTGCCGAAATTGCTTTACTCGCCGCGCTCCCTCCAGAAGCCGGTGCCGTCCGAATGGCGCAACTGGAGCAGAACCACGCCGCTGCGCGCCCTTTCCATGACGAAGAATCCCGTAACCCAGCAGACCTGGGGATATCTTGCCTACGATGACCGGTATTGCTATCTCGGCGTCATCGGAGAGGAACGGGCGCGCAAGGTGCTTGCGGATGACCCTTACAATATCTGGAAGAACGATTGCATTGAAGCATACTGGGAGCGTCCGGACGGTTCCGTTTATCAGCTTGTCGCCGATGTCCGCGGGGCAAAACGCGCCGGCGTCAACTACAAGGGTGTGAACTGCGACGAGGTGAAGGTATCTAGCCGGGTCATGCCCGGCAAAGGTTTTGTGATCTTCATCGCTGTTCCGTGGACGACATTGAAAGTCGACAGCCCGGATGCCGGAAAAAAGATCAAGTTCAATCTCTGCCGCTCGCGTCAGGGCAGGGAGCCGGAATACGGCAACTGGGGACTGGGCGAGAGACGTTACGCGGAACCGGAAAATTTCGGAACTCTCATGCTTGGGCTTTTCAATGCCGGGCAGGGACGTGCGGAAGAGATACTGCTTCGAAAATGACATGAAAACACTGCAAATTGAAAAGGAGTTTTTTTCAGTATGCTGAACGCTGTGATTGTGGGTGCGGGACATCGCGCCCTGGGGTATGCGAAATATGCGGAACTTCACCCGGACCGGCTCCGGGTGGTCGGGGTTGCCGATCTGTTCCCTGAACGCCGGCAGGCCGTGGCGCGGCTTTATTCCCTGCCGCCGGAACATTGCTTCGAGTCTCTCGACGCCATGCTGGCGCATGGCAGAATCGCCGATGTCGCCATCAACGGCACAATGGATCATCAGCATGTCGCCACGACCATTCCGCTGCTGGAAACAGGGTATGACGTCCTGCTGGAAAAACCGTTTGCCGTCAATGCCGGAGAACTGCGCAAACTTGCGGAGGGAGTGCATAAGACCGGGCACAAGGTCATGATCTGCCATGTCCTGCGCTATGCCCCGTTCTACCGGGAGATCAAGGCGCGGATCGCCGCCGGCGCTGTCGGGGAGATCATCGACATTCAGACAGCCGAGCATGTCAGTTACCATCACTTCAGCGCATGTTATGTGCGCGGGAAATGGGGACGGCAGGACGCCTGCAACGGGGCGACCTCCCTGCTGGCGAAGTGCAGCCACGACCTGGATCTGATCGCCTGGCTGAAGAGCGGCATCCGCCCTGTTTCCGTAGACAGCATGGGGAGTCTCCGGTATTTTACCCGGAAAAATGCGGCGGAGCATTCCGGGACACACTGTCTGCTGGACTGCCCGCTGGTCGATACCTGCGATTTCTCCGTGAAACGCCTGCATCTGGATCACCCTGTCCGCTGGGCGGCGTACATCTGGCCGGAGCTGGCTTACCTCCCGGAACGCAATACGCCGGAACAGCGGAGAGCCGCCTTGTGTGATCCTGCCCACCCTTATTCCCGCTGTGTCTGGAAGTGCGACAACGACCAGCCGGACCGCCAGAGCGTGATGATTGAGTTTGAGGATGGTTCTCTTGCAACGCACAGCATGATTGCCGACACGGCACGCCCGATGCGCAGGATTCATGTGATCGGCACGGAAGGGGAAATCGAGGGCGTTTTCGATGACAACCGTTTTGTGGTCCGCCATCGTGATCTGCGTCCCGGGCATGAATACGGCGAGGAGGTTGTCGATACCGGTGATCTCGGGGATACGACTGGAGCCTATGGAGACCACGGCGGCGGAGATTTGCGTCTGGTGGAGGATTTCGTCAATTATTCCGAGGGGAAACCCGCATCGCTTTCCTGTACGGCATTGACGGATTCGCTGACAGGGCATCTGCTGGTGTTTGCCGCCGATGAAGCGAGGCTCCGGAAGCGGCGCATTGATTTCACTGAGTTCTGCAAAGGTATAACGGCGATCAGATAACGCCTGTCGGTTGAAAAATTGATTTCATGCCGCATAAGGCAAACTGGAACTTTATAAAAAACAGGACTGGAAGACGAATGGGGCAGAACTCTCCTTTCCGCTCTTCCCGCCCTGCTTGCTTCCCCGCCCTTTTTGCTTTTCCAGTCTTTTGACTTTCCTGCCTTTTCAGTCCTTTTTGTCCTTTCTCCAGAACCTGGCAGTGATGCCCTATCCATGATTTCTCAGAAAAACCCTGTTTTTTTCGCTTCCCCCTCTTGACAATTATCGATTTTTGCTTATAATATATCCAAAGTTCTACATCGATGTAGAAAAATTATATGGATATAAGAGGTTGCGGAGCTGATGAGCAGAAATACGAAATATCAATTTGTCTATGTTGGTCTGAAGCAGATGCTGGCGGAGCTTCAGGATGGCGAACGGCTTCCTTCGTTCAATTCGCTTTGCAGCCGCTATGACATCAGCCAGGCAACCCTGAATTCCGCTTTGGATCTTCTGGAAAAGGATGGTTTGATCAGGCGGGTTCCCAAGGTGGGCGTTTATTCCGCAAAATCACAGGCAGCCAGACGCGAGAAGAAGATTACGCTGCTGATGCCGGGCGAACACGAACCGCTGTTTGCCGCGGTGATCTCGGCTTGCTGCCGCTTCTGCCGGGCGCATCATATTCAACTGTCGCTGGAGTTTTCCGACCTTGACCCTGATGTCGAGTGCCGGATTCTGGACAGGGTTCTGCACGATGAGAGTTGTGACGGGCTCCTGTTTCTGCCGCTGTTCCCGCTCTTTGAAACACGGGAATCCCTGGAGACATTGAAGAAGTTGGCGGAGGTGAAACCCGTGGTTCAGTTCGACCGGGAGCTGGGGAACGGGATTACGTCGTTTGTCGGATATGACTGCTATCATGACTGTTATGAGGCGGTCCGGTATCTGGTGGAGCTCGGGCACCGTTCGATCGGGTTGGTATGCGCGTCGAATGATGACGAGAAACGCCCTTCGGAACGTCTTCAGGGGTATTTCGATGCGCTCCGGGATTCCGGTCTCTCCTACGACCCGCGCCATACGATTGTCTATGACGCATTTCACCCGGACCTTGCCAATGACGTGGTTGAGATTCTGAGCCGGCCGGATTGTCCGCGGGCGTATTACTGCATCAACTCGGTTTACATTCCCCGTTTTATGCGCAAAGCCCGTTTTCTCGGGAAATCCATTCCGCGTGATTTCAGCCTGATCTGTTATGATCTGGCTGATGTTTTCGCCAATCTTCCTTTGAATATGACGTTCTTCAACGAGCCGACCAGAGAGGCTGTGACTGCGGCATTGGAGCAGTTGCAGGCGGAAATGGAGTGTCCCGTCCCGTCTCCTGTTGTCCGGAAACTGCGCGGTTCTCTGGTGGAGGGGGAGAGCTGCATGCGTCTGGAAACGAAATCTTCGATCAATGAGACTATGAAAACCAAAACTTTAATAGGAGAAATGTGTGTATGAGAGAATGTATCATGCAGGGAACGCCGCGGAAATTATGCGGGAGTGTGTCAATATTTACATTGATAGAGTTGTTAATTGTAATTGCGATCATCGCGATTCTTGCGGCAATGCTGTTGCCTGCACTCGGAGCGGCGCGTGCGACTGCCAGACAGGTTGCGTGTGTCAACAAAAGCAAACAAATGGCAACGGCTCTTTTATCATACACTGGTGATTGCGGTGATTATCTGCCTTATGATTATACTGGAACGGACAATCACAGGCCATGGGAACAAACATTTGCCCCTTGGTATGCCGACAGGTGGAAGTCTCCCATGATGTTTCATTGTGTGGAATATGAAGAGGCAAAGGCTGACACCTCACAAATAGGAGACAAATCAATTCCGACGATTCAGCTTAACTACCATCTCAGCGGCACTACGGTATTTAATGATTCCCCCGTAAAAATTTCCCGTTGTCCGTTGCCATCCCGGGGAGCTCTGCTTATGGAAAAGAACTGGCGCGGCAAATTTGATACTCCCATTCTGATTGGAAGTAATATGAACAGGCACGGCATACACATTCAGTTTCATCCATGGTATAATGCCCAGTATGGGATTTACCGTCACAAAAGAAAAAATGCGGTTATTGCACATGTGGACGGGCATGTTGATGCAACGCCGGAACCGATTTCCCGCACGCTTCATGGCGCGAATCGTTATGACTTGTATTATCTTCTCTCCGCAGGTATTAAAGACCTTCCCTATCTCTCCTATGATTGGTGAGTTTGATACCGCACGGGAAGAAAACTGCGGGATATGGGATTTGTTATTGGAAAATCGACTGTTTCAATGAATAATAAGGTGAATCATATATGAAGACAGGTATCTTATCGGCATTCCTCATTGCTCTCTCCGGTATTGCATTCTCCGGCGATGACGGGAAAGAGGTTTCGGGAAAATGGCTTTTCGACGATCCGGAGAATTTTCTGGGGTCTTCGGTCAACCGGCAGGAATTGCGTGGCTATGCGTCTCCTGCAAAAGGAATTGTCGGCGGCGGTGCACATTTCAACGGCAACAGTGAATTTCTTGAACTGGCATTTACGCCGGAGATACAGCCCGGGGAGGAGATGACGGCGGCATTCTGGTTCAAGGCGGAGCCCGGCACGGACTGTTTCCCTGCCGTGCGCCACCGCAACAGCTTTTTTGTCGCCAGCGGAGGGCGCGGCTTCAGCTGGTATGAGCTGACCGGAACCAAAGGACGGGTTTATGACGGTTATGCGCATCCGCGGGAACTGGACTACAACGAATGGTATCACTTTGCTCTTGTCTATAATCAGAAAGAACTGGCGGTTTATCTGGACGGAATGAAAATCCGGTCGGTTAAAGCGGAAAATCTCGGTGCGGTCAAACCCGGTTCGACGGTGATGATCGGCGGGCGTCTGGCGCGATTCAACGACAAATGGGTGAACTTCAAAGGCACGATGGACGAAATCGAATTTCTGAAATACGCCAAGACGAACTGGGAAAGAGTCCGGCTGCTCAAGAAACGGGAACAACTCCGGAAGTTCGGGAAACTGATCTCCGGCGAAACCTCCTGGCAGGAACGTTTTCAAAGATTTTCCGAAGCCGTGGAGACATGCACATCCGATGAAGTCGCAAAACGCACCCTGCTTCCACAGGCGGAAGCCCTGCTGAAAGAGGGGGAAAATCTTTATCACGGTACTGACACCGGCTTTTTTGTCAAAGCTGTCAGCCCGATGCTGCGCGTCATGCCGGATGACATTCTTCTTCAGGCTCCGACCCGGAAAGCACGGGTAAGCATGGCGGGGAACGAACGGGAAAACCTTCAGCTTCTGGTTTTCCCGCAGTCGGAGGATTTGCAGTCGTTTTCCGTCGAGCTGCCGCGGGAACTGAAAAAAGCGGACGGGACTCCGGGAAATTTCGAGCTCAGAATCAGCGAGACGGAATATACTCCGCTCAGCAGGCCGAGTCACTGGATGTATCTTTATCCGGCGGTTCCGGACAAGTTGATCACCAGGGAAAACTATCAGTTCGCCCGGAAAAAGTTCCTTCCGCTCTGGCTTGAAGTGAAGTCCGGTGTCGATGTGGTTCCGGGAGTCTACTCCGGCGAAATCAGGCTTACGGCGGACAACGGAAAGAAGCTTGCCCTGCCGCTGGAGGTGAAAGTTTACAATTTCACTCTTCCGAAGCGCAATATTGTCCCGTCAATCGTCAGCATCTGGGAACGGGACCTTCAGACCTATCTGCGGGACGGCGATGTGGAAGGATTCATGCGGCTGCTTACCGCTTATGCCGACATGCTGGTCGAACATCGCCTCAATCCGGTCATCATGCATCAGGGGGATCTTGTTGCCGGCTGGGTCAGGGACAAGATTTACCCGAACTACAGAGTTTCCGCAGACGGCAAAGCCGAAATCAACTGGAAATATTATGACAGGCTTGTCAGCCGTCTCCGCGAAAAGGGGCTTTCCACCGTGGTGATGGGACCCTATTACCGGAGTGTGAACATCTGGAAGAACAGTAAAAATCAGAATCTCATCTGGAAAGAAGTCGCGCAGCATGCACGTGAAAACGGGTATCTGTCAGACGCTGTCGCCTATCCGATCGACGAATGGAGCATGAAATATCTTGACGAGATCAACCGGATCGGCGAAATGGTGAAAAACAGTGCTCCCGGAGTCCGCTGGCTGATGACGTTCGGCAGTCAGAATTCTCCGCTCCCGGAAATCAAAAACGTCGGGCTCTGGATTCCGCAGTTCCACTGGGTGAACATGCCGGAAATGCGCAGATCGCAAAAGGCGGGAATTCCTGTCTGGAGTTATGTCTGCACCGGGCCGCAGTTCCCGGTTCCCAATCTTCATCAGGATACGCCTCCGGCTGGAATTCGCATGGTTCCCGCGGCGAACTTCCGTTTCGGGTTTGACGGGATTCTCCATTGGGCGGCTAATTTCAATACCGGAAAAAACGCCAGGCCGGTCGAGGAATATGGAGCCGGAGAAGGGCGATACATCTACGCGGACGAAAACGGAAATCCGGTACCGACGGTCCGGCTGAAGAATTTCGCCGACGGCATGGAAGACTGGATGGTTATGGAGATGCTGAAACAGCGCAGTCCGGAAAAGCACCGGCAGATGCTTGCGGAACTTTCCCGGCTGATCCCGGGCAGAGAGTTCGATTCCTCCATAAAGATCACGGCGACCTCTCCTCGCGAGGCAACTTACCAGACCTTTATGAACACCAACGCTTTCTATCCGGTGATGTCACAGCCTGAACGGTATCTTCAATGGCGCGAGAAGCTTTACGAAACGTTATCATCTCTTGCAAAATAAAGCATAAATATAAGGAAAACAGAATGAAAAAACACTTTTTTCTTTCTTTGTTGTGTGCATCTGCCGCAACATTGTCCGCGGGCAATCTTCTGGAGATTCCCGCTGCCGCCGAAACGCCGGTAATTGACGGCGTGATGGCACCGGCGGAATGGGACGATGCCGCCGTCTTTACCGGTCTGCAGCTCACCAATGATCGCGGTCTCGCCAATGAACAGACCAAGTTTTATATGAAGTGGGACAAGGATTTCATCTATATTGCCGCGGTGTGCAGTGATTCCAATGTCAAAGGCATCAGTTCCAAGATACCTTACGACGATTGTCTGGAATTCTTCTTCATGGCTCCCGGAGAACTCGACGTGGTTCACTGGCTGGTTTATGCTACCGGTGGGAATACTCTCGACTTCATTGATTCCGAATACGGCAGCGGATACCGGGGCAATCCCGGCAGAATCAAAAATGCGGCGAAGATCAACCGGAAAGACTGGACGATCGAATGCCGTATTCCGGCGGAGTCTTTCTTTAAAGAGTTCTTCGATCCAAAATACAGTTACAAATTCAACGTGCACCGCTCGTTCAGCCATAATGGAACGATGCGCCCGGATGGACGGCGTGCCGAATTCAGCAGTTTCAGCCATGTCCGCGGCCAGCTTCTGAAACCACATGACTTCGCGGAGCTTCGCCTGAATCCGCAAACAGTCACTCCGGTGCGGCTGGAACGCCTTGACCAGGGCGGAATGTCTGTCACGGCTGCTCAGAACAGCATGGTGCTTCTGACATTTGAAGACGGGAAATCAGTCAAGGTTTCCGGACATGACGGTAAATTCAGTTATAAATTCCCTGAGAACTGTTCGGAAGTGACGCTTCGCGTTCTCCGCGATAATGGAGAAGTGCTGCTGAGCAATCGTTACAGATTTTTCCCGGTTGATACGGAGACGCCGAAGAAGATTGCCGCGGAGCAGGAGAAGATTCAGGGACTCGGAGTTGATGTCGTCAACTCCATGGAACGGATTTTTCACACCAGACCGTATGCAAAACAAGGCGGCAGCATTGAGCTTGCCGCCGCACGCAACGAGCGGGAGAATTTCCAACTGGTGCTCTTCACCGGTAAAGACGCCGTCAAGGACATTACGGTCCGGGCATCGGAATTCCGCAATGCCGAAGGCAAAGTACTGCCCGCATCCATCTGGGAGCTCTATCGGGAAGGATATGCGATTGCCGATCCGGTCGGTTACCCTGTCGTTAACGGAACCGGTGATTATCCCGATCCCCTTTATCCGCTGGCTCCGATCTCGCTGGAACCGATGTCGGTCCGTGCCGTCTGGGCCGGCTTCAGAGTTCCGATGGACGCCGCTCCCGGTGATTATGCCGGAACGGTAACGATTTCCGCGAACGGGAAAACGGTTAAAACGGTCAAAGTCGCTCTGAAAGTCTGGGACTTTGCCATTCCGAAAAAGCAGAGTCTCCGTACTGCGTTCTGTCTTTGGGAGCGTGAAATCTACAATCTTTATTTTAGCAGACAGGGGCGTTCTGCCGAAGATTTTCAGAAAACCGTTCACCGATACGGGATGATGCTTGTGGAACACCGGCTTACGCCGCTGGTGTTCAAAACCGACCGTCTGCTGCCGAAAGAAGTGATCCGCAAGATCGGCCCGGTTTATGACGACAAACTGCCGGACGGTTCTTACCGCTATCATCCCAATGCCTATGATGACATGGTGCGTGATTATCTTGCCGCCGGAGCGTCTTCTTTCTACGTGGGACCGGAGATTCAACATACAGATTACGCGAAACTTGACGAGAAAGATTGGAAAGCGCAATGGAAGGCAATCTATGACCATTACAAAGCCAATGGAATGCTCAAATATGCGTATGCTTATCCTTTCGACGAGCCGGGGAATAAGAACCGTGCTATCGTAAGTCGTCGGATGGAACTTTTGAAAGAAGCGGCTCCCGAACTGAAATTACTGTTGACCGGAGCTTGTTCGCTCTTTCCTTCCACCAGATTTTCCAGCGTTGATATCTGGGTGCCTCAGGAACACTGGGTTCATTACCGGAATAAAAGGGAGGCGCAGGAAGCCGGCAAAGAGGTCTGGTGGTATCCCTGTTCCGGCCCGTGGTATCCCTATCCGAACTACCATCTGGATATTGAACCGGGAGCCTGGCGCATCCTCGCCTGGGCGACTTATAAATACAAATTTGACGGCATTCTTTACTGGGCTGCTGCATTTTTCAACAACAAAAATCCATTCCGGAACAACAGTTACAGTTGCAATGGAGACGGTGTGCTGATGTATGCTTTGCCGGATGGTTCTCCCATGCCGAGCATCCGGCTGAAAGTGATCGCGGACAGCATGGAGGATTATGAATATCTGCTTCTGCTGCGTGATGCCGCTGAGAAGGCAGCGGAAAATCCCGCAAAACAGTCCGCTGTGAGAAAAGCCCGGGAGATGTTGCAGCTTAAGGAGATGATTCGCTATATTGACGATTACGCTCTCAAGGCGGAGGAATACAATAAATTCAGGATGGAGGCGGGCAAATTGATTGAGGAGCTGAATCACCGCTGAGGATGTTCCTTCATTTCGTGCACGCTCGAAGTCCTTGCCCGGGACTCCCGGATTTTTCCAGTAGAAAAAGTCCGGGGGTTCCGGGTATTCTTCATTTTTGTATCACCGCTATGTGTTTCCGATACTCAGCATGATTTGCATCGGGAGCGGTTCATTGCATTGAATATGCCGTTTGAGGACGATATGACTTTCCCTCGGCGAAGATGATTTCCTGTCGGCGCAGGGCATTGTGCATGATAGCAATTTTTCTGCTTTTTTTCATATATTTTCAAGTAGCCCCTTGACAAAGAAGAGATTTTGTGTATACTTAAATATGCATAAAACGGAGATATGCCATGAGGAAAAGCGGAAAAATGGTCAGACAGTCGGATATTACCCGTTATGTATACAGTTGTCTGATGCACAATCCTTCCGATGAGCCGCAACCGCTTGGAGAACTGGAACTTGCAAAGAAATTCGGGACAACGCGTTTGACGATTCAACGCGCTCTTGCCACGTTTGAGCGTGACGGCAGGCTGATACGGATTCCCGGGAGACGCGGGCTCTTCATGAATCCGGCGGTGGCAAAGGCAATGGGCGATTATTATTTTTTCGGAGTCATGACTGCGGAACGGAGAAACAGATTTCTGGACAGCGGCACACAGGCCGTCATCAGCGGTTTTGTCGATAAAATGCAGGATGTTTCCTCTGATTATCATTATCTGGAGATCAAGTCGGAAAGCACAGCGGACACCGTGGAGGAGATTCTGAACTGCGGGCTTGACGGGTTGTTGTGGTGTTCGCCTGCGGAACAGGATATTCCGGTGATCGAGGAATTGACGCGGCGCAGATTCCCTGTCGCCGCCGTTGCGCCGCCGCATAAATCCCGTTTCCCGCTTCCCGCATGGAATTGTGTTCAGCCGGATTTTGCGCAGATCGGAATTCTGCGTGCCGGATGTGTCAGGAATGCCGGATGCTGCAGAGCAGCATACTTCGGAAGCGAAGGGCCTACTTTTGACGCTTTCTGTGCTTCGCTGGCTCCGGCGGAGCGGAGTTATGTCCTTGCACATCATTGTGCAGTGCTTGACAGCGGGGTTTCGGGGATTCGCGCGGTATTGGAGGACCGTCCGGATTGTCTGGTTGCCGACGGGAAGATTTTTTCCTGTCTTGCGGAGCTCTGCCGGGTTGCACCGGAGTTGAAGCAAGTTACTCTGCTGCTTGATCCGGTTCCTTATGCTTTTCAGTTTCAGAAAAAATATCCGGATTTGAAAATCCGCACTCCTGATTACAACTGGTTCAAGGTGCTGCGGAAACTTGGAGAACGTGCCGCAGTTCATCTATGGAAGACGATACGCAGCGGAGAGGCTTTTCAATCGGAGATCCTGAAGGTATCTGCGAAATAGAATTTCTACAAACGGGAGAAGAAGGGCAATGATCAGACTGGGGCTTTACGGAACCGGGAACAGGACGAAAACCTTGCTTGATTCGCTGGGCGGCGATGGGTTTTACAAGGTTCATGCGGCATATGACCGGAATCGGGAGTCTGCCGCCGCACTGACTGCAAAATACGGGGGAACAGTCTGCCGGAGTGCGGATGAACTTGCGGATTTTGAGGGGGTCGATGCATATTTCATCAGTCTTTCGCCTTTTGCCCATGCGGATGCCCTGCGGCGGGTGATTCCGAGGGGAAAACCGGTTTTTGTGGAGAAGCCGGTTTCGTTTTCCTCTGCGGAAGTCGATGAACTTGCCGGACTTGCGGAACAATATCGGGTTCCGGTGCAGGTAGGTTTCATGCGGCGTTGGCTGCCTGAGTCGATTGCCATGCTGGACTACATCCGGCGGAACGAGCCGGGACGTCTTTTCTGTATGGACTGCAACTGGTTCCATCACGGAGACACGGAGATGAATTTCAACCTGTATCATCAGCCGGATAATTTCAGGCTCAAGGTGTCGCAGATTCCGTTTCACTGCTGTCACATGCTGGATATTTTTCTGCTGGCGGGAGGCCCTGTAAAACGTGTGAGCTCGCAGTTGATCAAGGTGACTGTGCGTCCGTATCCGAGTCCGGATGATCTGATTGCGAACATCGAATTCGCCAATGGCGCGAACGGGCGTTTCCACTATTCCAGCATGGTCTATTATACCGAGATGTCCTACCGGTTCCATGCGGAAAATTACAGCATTAAAATGAATGCCGGACAAAATCAGCTGGAGATTTTCCGCCGTCCGAGGTTCCGGACATCGCAACTCGGATGTGAGCCGGAGCAGCGCAGGGATTTTCACAGTTTCAATGAATCTTATGAAAGCTTCTGCCGTCCGCAGACGGTCAATTTCTCCCAGTCGCTGAATGTGGCGAATGAGAATATCATGTATGATTTCGTACGAATGGTGCGGGACGGTGTTCCGCCGCAGGCGGACCTGAGGACCGCGGTGCGTGTTCAAGGGCTTGCGGAAGCAATCGAGGCAAGCGGCAGGTTGAAGCATCCGGTAGAGCTGTCTCCGGTCGGTTTGCCGGTCGGAATATAGGGAGGAGATGTCATGGCGGAAGAGAGACGTTTCAAGATCACCGATTTTGCGGATATTCCTGCGGTGCCGTGTCCGTGCGGAATGAGCCGTCGGGCATTTGCGGAGAGTTCCGGCGGGCGGATTTCGTTTCATATTGTCGAGATCAGTACAGATGCACGTATGCATTATCATAAGAATCATATTGAGATTTATTATATTCTTGAGGGGAGCGGATTTCTTGAGGTGGACGGTGAAAAGACGGCAGTCAAACCGGGGATGTCGATTCTGATCAAAGAATATTGCCGTCATCGATCGGTCGGGAAGCTGAAGATTGTAAATGTTTCGCTGCCTGCTTTCGATCCTGAAGATGAATGGTTCGACTGATTTTCTGCGGATTCGATTTCCATTCAGGATAAACCTGCATGGAATCTGTTTGTGAGATTTCATCTTCAAATGTTATCGGGAATAAGATTTCAGACAATAATAAAAGGGAGGATTTGATGGAACAGACATCGGTTATGTTATTATGGAAGCTGCATTCCGGACGTTTTGCATTTCTGTCCTTTTTTCGTCGGGCACTTTCCTGTGGTTCCATTCGTCTTTTCATCAGGAGAAGGTATGATTTCACCTTGATAGAGCTCCTCATTGTAATTACTGTGATTGCGATTCTGGCAGGGATGCTTTTGCCTGCATTGAATATTGCCGGAGAAAAAGCGCGCGCCGTCAACTGTATCTCCAACTTAAAACAGATCGGAGCGGCATTCAATATGTATTTCAATGATTACAGAGAATATTCACCGGCTTACAAAACGAGGGAATCGGGAGTGGATCATTCCTGGGGTGTCTCTTTGCTGGAATATCTGGGAGCTTCAGGCAGGGATGAGGCGTTTGCATATGCCTTGTCTGCGGGTTCAAGCTGGCAGTTGCCGCGGGGGAAGAAACCGAAAGTTCTGATGTGCCCGGGTATGAGTTCCTCTATTTGCAATAAGCCGAACAGTTCGGCCCATCTGGGATATGGGATGGCGGACCCCGGAGCGACCGGAATTTCCATGAAGCAGATCGGAATCCCCGGCCAGCATCTTCTGGCGGCGGATAATATTGCCGGTTTTTCCGGTGCAGAAGCAACATATGAAGCTGAAACATCCGGAGTGCATATTGTAATACAGGGAACAAGCTGGAATTTTTCCTCCGTCAATACTTTGATTTCCGGGGGAGCCGCAAGAGCGATCGGACTGCGGCATAAGCGCATGGCGAATTGTCTGTTTTTCGCAGGAAACGTGCGGCCTTTGAAATACCGCCAGATATGGGGGGAGAACGGCGATCCTAAAAATTATCCGTTCAATTTCAATAAAGAGGGTTCGGTATTTGTCCCATACAACAAAGGCAAGCAGATTCGGGAGTGGTGACGGCGCAGACAAGATGGAAAACCGTAAATTAAAATAGAACAGGAGGAGTGTCAAATATGAGGAGAATGATTTCCGCAATCGTAATTATGGCATCGTTTTCACTTGGGGCGGCATTTCCGGTCGCGGAAAACGGCAAGGCGAAATGTGTGATTGTGCATCCGGACCGGATTGAGGCATGGAATCGCGGGAGATATCCGAATCTCATGGTTCTTGAATTGAAAAAATATCTTGAAAAAATGACGGGAGCCGTATTTGAAATCTATCCGGAAAGCAAAGCGCCGAAAGACACGCCTGCAATTTTCGCCGGCAATACAAGAGCCGCGAGAGAGGCGGGGATCGACATCTCGAAACTGGGAAAACGGGAGTGGAGAATCAAATCGGACGACAACCGCGTGATCCTTGCAGGAGGTTCCGTCACCGGTTCCATGTATGCGCTGTATGTTTTCCTTGAAAAGAAGTTCGGGGTTCTCTATCTTTCGCCGGAAGCGGAAAGAATTCCTTTTTTCAGGAAATTGTCTCTTGAGAGAACCGAGCTTGGAGGAAAGCCGGCGTTTGAGTCGAACTGTAATTATCACGGCTATTTCAGGGCTTCCACCGGAACGGCGGGTAAAAAACTGATGGAACTTTACGAGCTGAAACATAGAAGTGCGGAAGCCTATGAAGATATGGGATATGACCGGAAAGTCTCCGTAAAAACCGGACACTGCCATTCCTTTTTCCGTTATGTTCCCCCGAAAAAATATTTCAGGGAGCATCCGGAATATTATTCTATGAATAAAGACGGCAAACGCGCCTGTCTTCCGTCCGGACAGCTCTGCCTGACCAATCCCGATGTCAAAAAGATCGTGATCCGGCAGTTGCTGGAATGGATTCAGGCGGACAAAGCGGAAAATCCTGGCAACCATGCGCTGGTGTATGATTTTTCGCAGGAGGACAATACCAGTTATATCTGTCTCTGCAATACATGCCGCGCGGTGGCGGAGAGGCATGGCGGAGAAGCGGGTTTGATTCTTGAATTCGTAAATGACATGGCACGGGCTGTCCGGGCGGAACACCCGGAGATCATGATAAAAACATTTGCTTACGTCTCGACCGAAAATCCCGTCCGGACGATCCGCCCGGAAAAAAATGTGATTGTCTGGCTCTGCGATCTTTACAGCAAATCCAACCGGATGAAGCCGCTGACCGACTCCGAGAACAAAGAGCGTCTGAAACTGCTTGCTGACTGGATGAAACAGACGGATCAGGTCTCTCTCTGGGACTACTGGAACATGGGAGCGGGGGATCAGCCTGAGGTGCTGATCGATGCCATTGCCGCAGATACGAGGCTGTTTCATCGGCTTGGCTTGAAATATCTGTTCAATGAATGTGAAATCGGCACCAAATCCTGCAATCTCCGTCCGCAGAGCTTCATCTGGCTTCAGTACTATGTCTCCTACAAACTTCAGGAGAATCCCGCTCTGCCTCTTGAACCAGTCGTGACGGAGTTCATGGATGCATATTATGGCGAAGCGGCTCCCCGCATGAAGGAATATCTGGCTTTGCTGCGCAGCACCGTAAAGGAGAATACTCCTACATTCATGCAGATACAGAACCGTCATTTCCCCTATGTGACTTCCGGCTTTCTTGCCAAGTCCAGGGATATCGTTTTGGGGGCGCTTCGCGCCGCGGAATCGCCGGATATCGCACAACGCGTCAGAAATGAGCTCAATGTAATAGATTATGCTTTCATCAAAGTTCTCGGCAGAGAAACGGTCCCGGGGGTCACACGGGATGCGGTTATTGCGGAATACCGGGACAATATGCTTTCTTATGTGAATGCCACCGCGCTGCTTGCGGATGGAAAGCACCGTGATGCAGCGAAAAAGGAGGTAATGGACGAAATTGAAACTTTCAATCTCAAGTTTGATGATCTGCCGCCGCAGTTTGCGGGCGCTGCCGCAGAGGACATCAAGCTGTTTGCACATCCGCATTTTCCGTCTTCTTATCAGGATGCCAGGCGGGTGAAGGATCCGGAATCTTCCATGCCGCTCAGCCTTGCCTATCTGCCTGTAGATCAGTCGAAGCATAAAGTCCCGTGGGTCATGGGGCTTTATGAGCCGACAGCGAAGAAAGCGAAGACGAAAAGACTTTATGATATTCCCCAGGATGAAAAATATCATTGGATTCTGATTGACCGCTTCAAGATCGGACCCATGACGAGAATCTGGGCTCCGGGGTCATGGCATATGGGGATTCAGCTCAAGGATGCTTTTACCATTGCCGATGGAATCGAGGAGGCGAATAATCCGAATTATTTTGATGTCTGGGTATCGATCCGTTTTCAGGGCCCCGCATACGTGAAAGGGTCTGCAAAGGAAAATGCCGTTTATATCGACCGCGCCGCTCTGATACGCCGCCGGAAGTAGGCAACATGGAAAGAGACGGGTTCATGCCTTGTGAAACGTCTGTTTGTCACGCAGAAAATACGATCGTTTCACAAGGCAGAGAGCGGGAATCTGAAAGGATCACCGGAAGCGGAGAATCCCGGACGCCGGAATGCGATAACGGACCAGACTGCCTTTCTTCCACATGATGGGCAAGGTGTCGCCGTTTAATGTGAGCTCGAAAGGTGTCTCTGAACGGAATTCAATCCAGGCGTCCTGGCTTTCGATTACAGTCACTTCAAGTTCGGGATAGGCGGCTCTGCGGGGAATCAGCCCTTTCCACAAAGTTGCCTGCACCTGATGAAAACAGGATGCCTGGCCGAGAAGATACACGGCACACCATTTTGCCGGAACTCTGCGATAACTGAATGCATGGGCGCCCAGAAACTCTTTTGAAAGCCTTTGATTGGCAATGGCTTCCTCTATTCTGAATTTTATTTCCGCCGGGGAATATCTTCCGCTGAACAGGCACAGGAGCAGGTAAGAATAGACCTCCTGTTCCCCAAGCTGTTTCCGGTTGGTATGGTAAATCGAATCCGTGCCGTTTTCAAGCGGGCCGGTAACGGAAAATCCTTCAGGCTGGCTTTTTTCAATCGCATTCAGCGTATCCTGCAGGGCTGCCGGCATATAAGCGGCGTACATCTGAAATGCCTCCGGATAATGTCCTTCTGTCGTCATGTTGTAAAGTGCCTGTTCCCGGTAGGTTCCGTGCAGGACCGGCACGGGATACGCAAGATGATGGTGGCTGAATGTCAGTTCCTCCGGAAAAAGTTTTGCGGTATACCATGGGGAAACCTTAAAATATTTACAGTAATAGTTCTGCGATGCGACGAAAAGCCCCATGCGCTGGGCAGTCATTTTCGCATAGGCATAAATACCGGTCTCGCAGGCTTCACGGTCGCCGGTCATTTCCGCCATATTGACAAAACCGAGATAGCCGCCGTAATTGGTGCCGTCATTCCATGCTCGTCCGTTTTCACAGTATCCGGAACACATACATGCCCAGTCCATGAGAACAAGGTAATAATTGAAGGCTTCTTTTATCACATCCCAGCGGCTGCGTATGACATCCCAGCGGTTGGTGAAAAGCGCGGCAAGACAGATGGAATAGAGTGCGATTCCATTTCCCCAGTCCACCTCGATAAATGGGATTTTGTGGTTGCTGACGGTCTCTTTTCCGCAGTCGGGAAGGTTGTTTATTCCGGAGACATGCAGATAATTGAAAATGTAGGATACTCCGGTAAACGGTTCGGTGCGTTGATACCACATATGGCATTTTTTTCCGTCACGCCCGATGTAACCGCTGTCCGGGTTGCAAGCCTGCTCCAGATTGCGTTCCAGGCGGTTGGTCAGTTCCTCCCGCTGTTCTTCCGTCAGTTCATTGAATGTCAAGAGCGGAATTATGAACGGGAAAAGGAACTGGTGGACGCCGGGATTCGGAATTTCCTTCAGATGATCATGAAAGGCGAGGTATTCCTTGAAATCTTCGCCGAGAGCCCCGGAAGTCCTTTTTTCAAGTGCAAAAGAGCGTCTGGTATCCGGAACCGGAACGGAATAACGGCTCCAGTCTGAATGAAAGACTGTAAAAAGGGGACCGTATTTTGTCGGAAGCTCAAAATCCCTGGCGTCCGGATCAAGCACGATTTCGGATGTTTCCGGCGCGGCAAGCGCCAGAGGGGGAGGAAGCGGCGCGCAGCAGATTTTTTCCGTATGGAACGCATCATCGAAAAAACGGAACCGGTAGTGCTGAAGAATTTCCACACGGTTGTTTTCCAGTTTGAAATATTCTTCACAGCCGACCGGCCGCGCCGGAGCCGTCCGGGAGCGTTTCCGGCAGATGGAAACAGTATGTTCAAGCCATGCAGCATCCAAATCTTCCGGCTCAAGCATGGAAATGCCGCCGGGGAAGCCGAGCATTGCCCATTGAATGCTGGTTCCGAAATGAAAATCGATCCGTTCCGCCGCGCCGGCGGAATCCCGTTTCACGAGAATTTTTTCCGGGGGGACACGGAAAAGCAGAAGGATCGGTATTTCCGGAAAAGCGCCGTTGCCGTAAATGAGTATCCAGTTTTCCGCAAGAGTCCCATTTATGTTTTTATCATAGAACACGCCGTCGCAGTCGGAGTGTTCCAGAACACCGTCTGCAAGAGGAAGCAAGATGCGTTTGCAGGCGGCGGAACCGACAAGTCTGCTCAAGGTGAACGTGTCGGCATCCGTTTCAATCAGCAGTTCCGGTGCAAGCAGTGAATATTCCAGTGTAAACGGATTCCGGTTCGCATCGGGACGCGTCCAGCGCACGGATGCCCAGTCAACGACAATTTTTTCATCCTGCTGCGGCTCATAAGATTGCTGAAGAGAACCCGCCGGGCACATCCCGTCGGGAAGAACCGAAAAACTCCAGAGCAGATTCTTTTTCCATTTCGGATTGCCCGCAATATGCGGCTTTGCAATGATTCCAAAGTAAGGCATACTGTAGTCCAATACACCGTCTCCTTTGGTGAAACCGAACCTGCCAGCGCTTTTGAATGCCTTGCCCGCGCCGGGATGCCATGAAGATAGATCAGGCATCTGACGTCCGGGATTGTCCTGCGGCTGAAAATCATTGCGGTACGGATGCTTCCTGTCCTGTAGAACAATCTCTCCTTTGCCGTCGATCAGACGGACACGGAACTGCGGGGAAAGTGTCTGTCCGGTCGGATTTTCCAGGCAGAACTCCAGCGGATTTCTGCCGCGGCGGAATTTCCATGCCGTCTGCGGCAGGAACCCTTTCAGGCGGATACCGCGGGAGTAATCAACAGGAATTTCATTGATCCGCAGACGGATTCTTGTATCCAGTTCAAACTGAAGCGTATATTCGCCAGCCGAAGGAACCGTGCATTCGCATCTGTACCGGATTTCCCTGCCGGGAAACAGCTGTTCCCCTTTGCCCCCTTCCAGAAAGTATCCGTTGTCCGTATCGCAGAAGTTGTGAACATGGGAACCGACATAATGAAACCAGCTCATGAGACAATACTCCTTGTTTTTTATTGAAATCATTATATCTTCGCAGCGTCAGAATTACAAGGAATACCCCTGCCATAAAATAGAATAATTGTGCCGTTTCATTCTTGTAAAATCGTTGCAGCAAAGTATGTTTTCATAAAATAGGAGTCTGCTTATGAAAGATGTCACGGTTCAGCTGCAGGGGTGCCTGCGGCAATTCTCCGGTTTTCCGGCAGTCAGGAGTGTTCTTTACCTGAATTCCACACAGCATCATCGTCTTACAACTCACACCTCAATTGATTTCGGGTTGGAACTGACTTCCGGTGTGGAGTTTGCGGAAGAGGAGATCGACGGCAGGATTTTCCGGAGAAAATTCCCGTGGGTCAGTACCCGGATGCCGGGGCATACTTATCGGATGCTGACGCCGGAACCCTGGGAAGTTCTGGCTATTTCTTATGATTTTTCTTCATTCAATGCATTGAAACGTTTCGGGGCGGACGCCGAGAACCCCGGCTGGGAATTTGTTATGACGGATGAAATCACGCAGAAAACCGCCCGTCTTCTGAGTCTGCTGGCACAAACCCATCTTCCCGGCGTGGCGGACCGTATCGACTTGCTTTCCGTGGATCTCCTGAATCTGACCCTGCTTGAAAACAGGGAAAATGCCCAGTCGCCGGAAAGCACGGCAATCCGGCAGATCGCCTCTTATTTTTCTGCGTATGTTTATGAAAAGATTGATATTGCGGCGGTCATCCGGAAACATAATCTTTCCGCACGAACCTTTTTCCGTCACTGGAAAGAACTTTATGATGTCTCCCCCGCTGATTTCATCATGCAGAGGAAAATGGAAGAAGCGTGCCGTCTTCTGCGGGAAACCTCCATGCGGATTTATGAGATATCGGAACGTCTGCAGTTCATTGACTGTAGTCATTTCTGCCGCAGTTTCAGGCAATGGAATCAGATTACGCCATTGAATTACCGCCGCAGACAGTGACCGAACTGTCGGATAGACTTATTTTCCGCCTTGCTGACGGAATTGCCGCGGAGTCATGCCCAGATGTTTTTTGAACTCGGCGGCAAAGAAAGACGGCGATGAATAGCCGCATACGGCGGCGATTTCAGTAATGCTCATGCTGCTCAAGAGGAGGAGCTGTTCCGCGTGTTGCAGCCGTAAAGCGATCATATAACGTATCGGAGCTTGCCCCGTCTCTTTTTTAAACTGGCGGATCAGAGAATATTTGCCTACGCCGAAGCGATCTGCCAGAGAATCCAGACTCATGCCGGATGCCATGTCGTATGCCGCTTCGCGCAGATTCATCTGGAAATGTCCTGCGGCAGTTCCGTGCATGATCTGATTTTGAATTAAATACAGCAGGCGGTAAAGGTGGACGGACAAGTTTTCCATCGCCTCTGCGCCTCCTTCGGACATTTCCTTGAAAACAGCTTCAAAAATCGGGCGGAACTCTGTTTTGCCCTTGCGTATCCTGACGCCTCCGCTTTGGATTTCTTTATTCAGCAGAATATCCGGCAGCGGGCCTGAGCGGAATATCATGAAATATTTACGCATATCCGTCTGTTCCGGCACGACATAGGTATGCGTGAATTTCGGCGGTATGACCAACAGATCACCCGGGTAAACGGAATAAACTCCATCGGATGTTTCCACATGAGCCTGTCCGGAAATCTGTAACTGCAGCACCCAGCGGTCGGAGGTGATCGGTAAACGTGCGCCGCCCCGAAACAAGGATTTCCCGAAAGCGGAGATATCCAGAAACGAGACCATGGAATGCCTTGCCAGAGTGGAGAGCAGCACCTGTTCCTCATAATACTCGCTGTTCTGTTCCACCATTTTGCAAAAACTGATAGATTTCATATTTACAGATTAAAAATCCTTATATTAATTGCCAATATAATGATATTTTATTTTATTGCTATTCCGGAACAATGCAACTATTTTTATTATGAAATTCAGAAAAAAAGGAATTTTTTTTATGAAGCAACGTGTCTTGGTGATCGGTTTTGGTTTCATGGGACAGACCCATGCCGGAAATCTGTTGAAAAATCCAAATGCCGAACTTGCAGGTATTGTGGATCCCTGTGACCCCGCAGAGCGTCTGCGGACCATAAAGGGAAATAAAGCCACAGTGACCATTACTCCGGAATCGGTTGCAGGAGTTCCTCATTATCATGACATGGATGAGGCTCTCCGCGGTTGCGGTGCGGATGCCGCTGAAATTGCCCTGCCGACAAAACTGCATTACGGCAGTGTGATGAAAGCGCTTGAATGCGGTTGCCATGTCATGGTGGAAAAACCCTTCTCAATTGACTGTGCCGAATGTGAAAGCATGATCCGTAAAGCGGCGGAACAAAAACGCGTCCTTGCAGTAGGATATGTCGTTCGTCATATGCGTGAATATGAAATGCTGCGGGAAACAGTGAAGTCAAACCGTTTAGGCAGGCTCAGATATATGTCTCTGAGCCGCTATACAGGCATTCCCGCATGGGGAAACTGGAATGATCCCGAATTCATCAAAGCTTCCGGAGGAGCATTGTTCGATCTGGTTTCGCATGATATTGATTTTGCACGATATTGTCTGGGCGAACCGGATTCCATTACTCCTGATCCGGTGCTCTGCCGTGAGATGAACGGAAATCTTATTGCGGCTGTATTGCATTATCCGGGCAACAATGTATTTGTCGAAGGCGGATTTGTGACTCCTTCACATTTTCCTTTCCGCCGGAATTATACGGCATATTTTGAAAACGGGACCCTGATCAGCGATGCTCCCGGCGATTTCAGGGAAATTGCCGCCGGCGGGGAGATGCGTGTCGAAGACTATTCACACTGTGATCCTTATTATACGGAAATGGATCGTTTCCTTCAGGCAATCGTGACCGGAGACGATGCCGGGCTGTGCACCGGCGAAGATGCGATGCGTTCCATCTGCTGCTGTCACGGGATTTTGTCCCGTCTGAATGTCGTGGAGCAACCGGGGAAATTTCAGGGAGCTGATTTATGAAACTTTGCATGATGTCCTGCATGATGGGCAGGTTTACACCGGAACAGATTGTTGCGACCGCAACTGCATGCGGCATGGAGGCTATCGACTGGGTTTCGACTCATCACACGGAACCGGCGGAGCTGCGTAAAATCTCAGAGGATGCCGGGCTCAGGATCGCTGCACATACCATGATCAAAGAAAAATTTCTCCGGCGGGAGACGGATTATTTGGATGAGTTCAAGGCTTCTTTGGATGACGCCTGTATTCTTGGGGCGCCGGTTTTGATGCTGCCGCCATTCCCGCGGATTCGGCAGGTCTCTTTGGAGGATGACCGGAAAGCATGGACGGAATATTATGCACAGGCCCTGCCGCTGGCACGGAAAGCGGGAGTCACGCTGACGCTGGAAAGCACCGGCATGATCAACTCTCCCATCGTCACTGTCAGCGAAGCGCTCGAAGTCCTTCGCAACGTTCCCGGATTGAAACTCACATTGGATCACGGCAATATGCAGACTGCCGAAGATGCGGTCGAGGCTTACTCCATATTGAAAGAGCATGTCGTTCATGTCCATCTGAAAGACTGGAAGGTTTATGATTCTCCACGGGCGGATACCACGCTGAAACGTTGCGGTAAATATTTTGCGAATGCTGTCATTGGCAAAGGCGATATGGATTTGAGGACGTTCTGGGAGAACCTGGATTCCCGCAGCAGAAATTTATATGTAAATCTGGAAACGATGGATTTTATGAATCCGGATTCAACTCCGGATGTTTTGAAGCAAGTCTCGGATCTTTTGAGAAACTGGTGACAACACAGGGGGAATACCGGTGAATACGAAAGTAAGAAAGGAAACAGGCGTTCCTGCCATGTTCAGGAAAAACAGGGCACCTGCCTCAATTTTTCCGTATCTTCCGTTCTTCCTGCGGGCTGTGCGCTGTAACAGAAATACGAAGCCCGATTCTGATGTGCCGCATCTGCCGTTTGCCCGGCAGATCACTTTTCATTCCATTGACTTGCCTCTGTAAAATACTCGGATACGCTGGAAGCCCTGCCGGATTTTTCAAAACAGCCAACGGCGGAATTTCTGATTTGTCATATTCAGCGATGATTTCATACAGCCGTACTACATGCCGGCTGTATTACCGCCGGAGCTGGTCTATGAAATACGGTTTATTTTTGGGTCTTCACGGGAATTTGTGGGTAAATCAGTGCGAGATACATCAGAACCCGCC
>ERZ1673738.293-NODE-293-length-98583-cov-19.750142_pt1 | contig 98583 bp, 74 predicted proteins | sample MGYA00580198_ERZ1673738 | MGnify/ENA primary metagenome ERZ1673738 (study PRJEB41218, sample SAMN15661784) | gut metagenome | host: Homo sapiens | place: Canada: London | collected 2015-08-20/2019-03-30 | study: EMG produced TPA metagenomics assembly of... | reverse complement strand
TACCGATTAAAATGAATAGTCACTGATAATCAGTGATGTAAATATGCTGCATCGGAAATACAACCTGATTATCAGTGACGAGTTCGGGCATGTCTGTTGCGGACAAAAAGTGAGGAAAAATGCACTTCAATCACCTGTCACCCAGGCCAGGAAAGAAAGCCACAATCATTACCACAAACCTGTTTTTTAACAGGTGGAATGAAATCATCAAGAACAAGGTACTGGTCGCGGCCATGGTGGACAAGTTGACGCATAAGGCGTTTCTTGTCAATATGAGCAGACAATCATATAGACTCAAAGAAACACAAAAAACAACGAAAATATAAAAACTATTTAAAACAATAAAGTACTTTTGTAAAAGCCAAGGGTGAAGCTCGGTTAAAATAAAATATGGTGCTATTTTCAATTAGCATCTATACGGATACTTCTAAAAACATATACCCCAAATACCTTCACTTCTTCCTATCTCAGACTTTCAACAGAATCTTGAGCTCTCATGAAACAGCCTTTTTCCCTTTCCGTTTGTACACGGAAAGGGGATTTTTACTACCGTTTATCCATATCCGGAGAATAAGCCTTGGAAAACGCATACAACCCCACGAACGTGAACAATCCGTTCAACATCAGCAATTCGTATCCGAAACGATAACCATAGGCCGAAACGGTCCAGGCGTCTAACAAATAGCACCCCATGGGTGCCGCGACACAAATCCACGGGACAGCCGCAAGCCAGAGTTTGCGCCGGGTAAACATGCCGAAAGCAAACAAGCCCAACAACGGCCCGTAAGTGTAAGAAGCCACCACATAAATGGCATCGATGACACTGGAATCGTTTACGGCCTCAAAACACAAGATAAAACCGACAAAGAGCAAAGCTATTACTCCGTGTACCTTCTTTCTTACTGCTTCCGGACGGGTAAACCTCCGCTCCACGTCCAGAATGTCCACACAAAAACTGGTGGTCAAGGCCGTCAGTGCGGAATCCGCACTGCTGAACGCCGCAGCGATAATACCGATAGTAAACAGTACCAACACTCCATTCCCTAAATGGCCTTCCGCACAAAACAAGGGCAAAATGTCATCTCCCTTCACGGGCAAGTCTATACCCTCGCGCGATGCCAAAGCCAACAGCAGGACGCCCACTCCCAGAAACAGCATATTCAAGGGTATGAACGAAAAGCCGTACGAGCACATGTCTTTCTGCGCATCATGCAGGTTCTTGCACGTGAGATTCTTCTGCATCATATCCTGATCCAACCCCGTCATGACAATCACAATAAAAATGCCGCTCAGGAACTGCTTCACGAAATGTTGCCGTGAAGTCCAATCGTCCCATTCTATCCAACGACCGTAAGGACTTTCCACCACATGCCGCACTGCCTCAACCACCGTAAAATCGTTCAAACGGCACAGTTGGTACAAAATCAACACCAGTGCCGTTACCAGACATAAAGTTTGCAAAGCGTCGGTCCACACCAACGATTTTATGCCTCCCCTGAAGGTGTATAGCCAAATCAGGAAAACCGTTCCGGACGCCGTGACCTCGAACGGAACCCCCAAGCTTCCGAACACGTAATTCTGCAAAATCAGGCACACTAAATACAACCGCGCGGCTGCCCCCAACATTTTAGATAACAAGAAAAAAGAAGCTCCGGTCCGATAGGCCGCCTTGCCGAACCGGACATCCAGATAAGCATAAATGGAGGTCAGGTTCAGCTTATAATACAAAGGCAACAATACAAAAGCCACTACGAGATACCCAAAAAAGAAACCTACACACATCTGCATGTAGGTCATATCCGCGTCCCTTACCATACCCGGCACCGACACGAAACTCACTCCAGACAAGGAAGCCCCTATCATGCCGAACGCCACCGCCCACCATGGCGACCGTCTGCCTCCCCGGAAAAACGTATCGTTGTCCCCCGTCCCACCGGCCTTACGGGAGACGGCAAACAGCAGAAAGAAATAAAGAACCGTTGTCAGTATGATATAAAATGCACTCATACAGCCCTTCTGTTTACGGTGCCACGTCCATCCGTCGGCCCCAGGAGCAAACACTATTCATCCGTGTTCTCCTCTTCCAAGGTAAAGCGGCTGCTTCCGTCGAAACAATGCGTGCACACCTGACATTTAGGCAAGCCGATGGCTTCTATAAGGTCTTCCAACGTATTGAACTTCAAGGAAGAAAGATTCAGGCGTTCGGCTATCGTGTCCACCATTCGCTGGTATTCGGGCGAACCTGTCTGCGCGTATTTCTCCAAGTTTTTATTCTCATCTCCCTCGAACTCCTTAATCAGCCGACGCGTAATCAACTCCATATCGCTTTTCGATGACGTGAAATTGATAAACGGGCAACCGTAAATCAACGGAGGGCAAGCAATACGCATGTGCACCTCTTTGGCCCCATAGTCGAATAAGATTTTCGTATTGTCGCGCAGTTGCGTTCCCCTCACGATGGAATCATCGCAGAAAAGTACACGCTTATCTTTCAGCATGTCGCGGTTGGCTATCAGCTTCATCTTGGCCACCAAGGAACGCATCTCCTGATTGCTCGGAGTGAAGCTCCGGGGCCATGTAGGAGTGTACTTGGAAATGGCACGTTGGTAGGGCACTCCCTTTCCTGCCGCATACCCCAAAGCCATGCCGATACCGGAATCCGGTATGCCACAGGCACAATCCACTTCGGCCTGGTCCCTCTCCCCCATCTTCTTGCCGCAAGCAAAGCGGAACTCTTCCACGTTCTTACCCTCATAGCAGGAAGTAGGGAAACCGTAATACACCCAAAGGAAGGAACAGACTTGCATGCGCTTATGCGGACGGCGCAAACACTCCATCCCCTCGGCCTGCAACCGGACAATCTCACCGGGACCGAGGTAATACACGGTCTCGTAATCCAGATTGGGAAATGCCGTAGATTCCCCGGTTACGGCATACGCTCCTTCTTTCTTACCTACTACGACTGGTGTACGTCCCCAACTGTCTCTTGCAGCTATAATGCCATCTTCCGTCAGCAACAACAAGGAACAAGACCCTTTGATTTCCTTATACATGTGTTCGATACCTTCCACAAAAGTCTGTCCTTGGTTAATAAGCAAAGCTATCAGTTCGGTAGGGTTTATCTTACCTGAGCTGAACTCTGAGAAATGCATGCCCTGCTCCAGAAGCTTTGCGGCCAGGTCTTCCGCATTATTGATTTTCGCTACCGTCACGATCGCAAAACGCCCCAAATGCGAATTCATCAACAAAGGCTGTGCATCCGTATCACTGATGATACCGACACCGGCATTCCCTTTAAACTGCCCCAACTCGTCCTCAAACTTCGTCCGGAAATAAGTACTCTCCAAATTATGTATCGAGCGGATAAAACCATGCTCTTTACTATAAGTGGCCAACCCGCCACGCCGTGTACCTAAATGAGAATTATAATCTGTGCCGTAAAACAAATCGGCCACGCACTGCGTCTTTGAGATGACGCCGAAAAAACCTCCCATAAATATCGTGTATGTGAATTTGGGCACAAAATTAAGAAAAAACAACGATACACTATATCCATTTTTATTATTATCTTTGCCTGCGTCACTCTGAAAATCGCGATTAAGCAAGAGCAGAGCCGAGCTTGCTCGGGCCATACCGAGCCGGGGCGATTCATTTAAAACCGATAAACGTGAGTTTCATACGATATATATTGTGGGGATGCATGCTGTCCTTTCCACTGGTGATGCAAGCGCGCTTGGAAGCCGCCGACTCTATCATCAGCCGGATGCACCATGCCGCTTCACAATATATGGACTTCATCCACGAATACCGCGCAGAGCTATACATCAAAGCCCAACTGGATATCATCAAGAAAAACCGGGGATTCCGTTTCATTCCGGGATTGTTCAGAACCCCAAAAGACGCCAACCGCTTTATCGTAGAGACATACAGCGACCTACACTACACCGCTCCCAACATATACGACCAGAAAATCAAGGCTTATACCGGAACGTTGGGCGAAGCCCGTGAAATACCGGGTATTACGGATTATTTCAATGTCAACATCTATGCCCCTTACCTGATGGGGCAACGCCTGCTCTCCCCTTTGGCTCCCAACAGCAACAAATACTACCGCTATACTATCGACTCCGTGTCGTGCGACCGGCAACAACGTATCGAATACCATATCCGATTTATCCCTCGCAACAAAAGCTTCCAGTTATTGGACGGAAAAATGACGATTACGGAAGGGGCATGGAGCGTGCGCGAGATTTCATTCAAAGGGCAAGCCGATTTGTTGCTTTTCGATTGCCGCATCATCATGGGAGACATCGGCACCGACACGGAATACCTGCCGGTGAAAAACGACATCAACGCATCGTTTGCCTTTGCTTTCAATATCATGGAAGGATATTACGAATCTAGCCTGACTTATAAGGAAATACATCACCGTCGTAATACACCGGAAGACAGCATTTCCAAACCGAACTACAACCTTACCGCATCTTTTTCCCTGCAATGCGACCGGCAGGCCTATACAAAGGACTTTGCCCGTTTCGACTCCCTGCGGCCTACTCCTTTGGACAACTCCGAACTGTATATATATAAAAGGTATAAGGCACGGACGGATTCCATGAATTATATACAAAAGGAAACGACCAAGCCTTTCAAGAAAAACATCTGGGGCTCGGTGGGCGACTTTTTTCTGACCGATAGCGACTGGAAACTAAGCAACAATGCCACGTTGCAAAACTCTCCCTTCATCAATCCGCTGATGTTCAGTTACAGCAAAACGACCGGTATCGCCTACCGGCAAGATTTGAATTTCAACACCACATTCCGAAACAGCCAGTCCCTTCACGTCGGGACACGCTTGGGATATAACTTCACCCATAACGAATTCTATTGGAATGCAGGGGCCGAATACCAATATTGGCCGGAACACATGGGAACGGTAAGAGTCAATGTCGGGAACGGCAACCGCATCGGGAACAGCCGCATTATTGATGAACTCAAAAAGATTCCATCAGACAGCATCATCGACTTCGACAAACTGAACCTGGACCTTTTCAAAGACTTGAATTTCGAAATCAGCAACCACCTCGAAATTACCAACGGCCTGTCCGTAGGACTGGGATTCATGTTCCACCGCCGTACACCGGCCGAACATCCTGAAGAAAGTTTCCGGCAAGTGGAACTTCCGGAAAACGTAACCGAAGGATTGAAGGCCAACATACGCCCGCAGTATAACAGTTTCGCTCCGCGCATCCGGGTGGAATGGACTCCCGGCCAATACTATTACATGAACGGCCGACAGAAAATCAACCTGAAGTCCCGTTTCCCGACTTTCATCGTGGACTACGAGCGCGGTCTCAGGAACATATTCAAAAGTACAGGCGTTTATGAACGTATTGAGTTCGACATGCAGCACCACATCCGTACGGGTCTACTCTCCGACCTGTATTACCGCATCGGAATGGGACTGTTCACCAATCAGGAAGAAACTTATTTCGTAGACTTCGTCAACTTCCGCAAAAGCAACCTCCCCGAAGGATGGAACGACGAAATCGGAGGAGTGTTTCAGGCTTTAAATGGCCGATGGTATAACGCATCTCCCTACTACGTCAGAGGACATATCTCTTACGAAGCCCCGTTTCTTGTGCTACGCCACCTTATCAAATACACCAACCATATACAGAACGAACGCCTATACCTCAATATGCTCACCATGGACCATTTAGGACCTTATTTCGAATTGGGTTACGGCATAGGGACCTTCGTGTTCGACATGGGACTGTTCCTTTCTTTGGAAAACTTCAAGCAAATCGGCTTTGGGTATAAGTTCACCTTTGAGTTGTTCAGCAAATAATAAGTGGATTTTCCTTTTTCTACTTTTTCATCATCTTTCCGTATGGAATGATATACAACCCTTTAGGCCATTCTTCCGGAATACCTTCACCGGGCAATATTTCTCCTCTCTTTACACCGTCCGGCCCATAAACAGGCAAAGGATGCCCGTCCGTCCTAAACTTTATCCGGTCCACCTCGTCCGGTGAGTCTTTTTCAATCAAACGCAAGGTATGAGAACCGGTTCCAGTGTACACCAAATACCCCCTACCGGGTGCCATCCAACTTCCCGCCGCAGCACGCACAAACCGTGTGCCGCTATCATCCAGAAGAAAAACATTTTCCTTCTCATTTTCAATATCATACCGGCTGAATATTGTATAAAATCCATCTGTTTCCTTTAAGCTATTTTCCTGGGCCTGCACGACCGTCCCGTCTCCATAAAAGCAGACTACGGATTCACGAGGTTCCGAAGGTCTCCAAAGATACGGCCTTCCGGCTTTCCAAGCCTCATCGGTTTCCATTCGGTGGAATACCACACCCTCGCCGGTTATTTTTTCAAAACAAAGACGTTCCGATGCTACGGTTTCTCCGTCTGGACTTTCACAAGTAACTTTCTCCACGGCATACGGCAAACCTACAGTCAACCATCCTTCGTCATCCTCAGTTTTCCGGTACCACACAATTCCAGTTCCCGACGGTACCGTAAACGAGTACTTAGGCCCTAAAGTACAGCTGTCACAACCCACCATCCGAGTCACGGCCCTTCCTTGTACATCCTCATCCTTCCGGTCTATTTCAACCACATTGGGCCATCCTTCCGGCAAACGCCCGGACTCTCCCTTACGCACGTATGTCCAGACATATCCTTTGGGCATCTTCCCGCCACCCGCCATACCTTTTCCTTGTGGCAGGGATATTTCGGTAAAATCAATCCGCCGGGCTTGAGCATAATCCAGTGCAAACAAAGAGTCTGCCAACCAGTCCCCTTTGAAGGTCCAGTCGCCGTCTTCTCTTCCTGCCAATACAGGCGGTTGCACTTCCTTATATATAAATAAGGAATCGCCTACATCCTGTTCGCATAACTTAAAAGAAATACCCCCGACCGGCATCAGACCAAATTGTTTTTTAGAAGAAACAGACGTAAAAACATCCTCTTTCGTATACAAAGATGTCTTTGACAAGCGAGCTGAGGCTAACGATATGATTTCAAACTTATTACTATACTTGTTTTTAGGATTTACAGAACTGGCCAATTCCTCGTCTGTCAAAGTCAATAAAGAAGTATACTCTTGTACACGCCCGTTAGAATACGCCAACCACGCATCCAAAGCCATGTCACGAAACGCATAAGCCTTCCCATCCACCTGCAATTCAAAAATAGCCGTTCCGCCGTCATGTATATGTATTCTCCCGTTTTTATCCAAGGGAAGCTTGCGGGCAGCACGGTTTTTCTTCCCCGTACCGGTTTTATCCTGCGATGCCATCACGTACAACGAGTCTGGATGTGCCGCACAATACCCGGCCAATACATAATGCGCACCGGACTCCAATTCACGGACATCTTTCACACGCCTGAAAGTTTGTGCTGAAACTACTTCCCCCCATAAACCCAACAGGAGAATACAACTATATAAAAAACATCTGGCATCCATGGTATTTTCATTTAGTTCTAATCGACCGGCCACCTTCAATATGTCCCGGCTTCAAGTCTATTATTATCGTATCTTTTTGAACCGGTCCCGGTTCAGGATCTTCCGGTTCCTCCGGCTTCCCTGGATTTTCCGGCTCTTCCGGCTCTTCGGGTTCTTCGGGTTCTTCAGGTTCTTCGGGTTCTTCAGGTTCTTCGGGTTCTTCAGGCTCCGGCTCTTCCACATCCCCGCCATTCGTCAGCCACTCATGATACGCCACGTTTTTCAATCCGACCACGTTAAAATAAGTCTTCACCAATCCCAACAAGCCAATCCGGCATCCCAGTACCTCCGGATGATCCACAAGATTGGCTTCATCCCTCACATCCGTACCCTTTTTAAGCTCTACTGGCATGCAACGCGAAGCATCCCTTTCATCTTTTGAATCCGCTATCAGAAGGTTCGTGCTTACGCCAGCAGCCCGTATCTCATCAGCCGTGAACAGGGCATTTTTCATCGTCCTGTCACACGCCCCCACTATATACCCCACGACCATTTCCTCATAATCCTCATCCAAGTCTACCCCTTCATACTCCGACAATATCCCGGTTACAGTCCAAGCACCCTCATATTCAGGCGGCAAAGGTACCTCTTCTTCCGTTCCGCCAATCCCTCCCGCCCCATGGCCTCCGCCTTCCGGCTTATCGCCCGTTTGCCCGGGCTGTTCCGTGTCTTCCCCTTCTTCCGAAGGTAAATCCACTTTTTGGCAGGTTGCAAATCCTCCGACCAGATACAACCCGAACAGCATCTTCACGAGAAATTTATATCCAGACCGCATATCATTCTATTCTTCTGTCAACGTCTCTTTCAGACGTTTGAACTTATTTTTCATATCATGGGAATAATATAAATCATCCCACCACGCCCATACAAACACCAGCAAGTCAAAAACCAACCAACCGGCCAAAATCCAATGACAAGTCTCCATGATGCAATCATTTAAATATTTTTCATCCTTGCAAATATACGATTTTATCCTAAAGCCCGCTACCTTTCGATAAAAAAAACTATCTTTGCACATAATAAAGTTTACTATTTATTATGGAAGTCATTCAAACCGCCATCGAAGGCGTAGTGATTATCGAACCTCGGTTGTTCAACGATGCAAGAGGCTATTTTTTCGAATCTTTCTCACAACGGGATTTCGACCGATTGGTCCGCACCGTACATTTCGTGCAAGACAATGAAAGCAAGAGCAGTTACGGCGTACTGCGCGGTCTTCATTTTCAAAAACCGCCATACGCACAAAGCAAGTTAGTACGCGTCATCAAAGGCGCCGTATTGGACGTGGCCGTGGATATCCGGAAAGGGTCGCCTACTTTCGGTCAACATGTAGCTGTAGAGCTGACAGAAGAAAACCATCGTCAATTCTTCATCCCCCGCGGTTTTGCCCACGGCTTCAGCGTGCTCACGCCGGAAGTTATATTCCAGTATAAATGTGACAACTTCTATGCACCGCAAAGCGAGGGGGCATTGGCATGGGACGACCCGGACCTCGGCATCAACTGGCGCATTCCTTCCGACAAAATCCTCCTGTCGGAAAAGGACAAGCGTCATCCTCGCCTGAAAGATGCCGAATGGTTGTTTGATTACTCAGAAGATTTATACCAATAATACAGCACATCATGGATTTTAAAAGAAATATCATCATTACCGGAGGAGCCGGTTTCATCGGCAGCCATGTCGTACGCCTCTTCGTCAACCAATATCCGGACTACCACATTATCAATCTGGACAAGCTGACCTACGCCGGAAACTTGGCCAACCTGAAAGACATCGAAAACCAACCGAATTACACTTTCGTCAAAGCGGACATTTGCGATTTCGACAAGATGAGCGAACTCTTCCGGCAATACCATGTGGACGGCATTATCCATCTGGCTGCCGAAAGCCACGTGGACCGCAGTATCAAAGACCCGTTCACTTTCGCACGCACCAATGTCATGGGAACGCTCAGCCTGCTCCAAGCAGCCAAAGAGTATTGGGAATCCCTGCCGGAAGGCTACGAGGGCAAACGTTTCTACCATATTTCGACCGACGAAGTGTACGGGGCATTGGAGCTGACTCACCCCGAAGGCATCGAACCTCCTTTCACCACCACGGCCTCATCTTCGGAACATCATCTGGCATACGGTGAGGCTTTCTTCCTGGAAACCACGAAATACAATCCGCACAGTCCCTACTCCGCTTCCAAAGCCAGTAGCGACCACTTCGTCCGTGCTTTCCACGACACCTACGGCATGCCGACCATCGTAACCAACTGTTCCAACAACTACGGGCCTTACCAGTTCCCGGAAAAGTTGATTCCGCTGTTCATCAACAATATCCGCCACCGCAAGCCCCTCCCGGTCTACGGCAAAGGGGAAAACGTGCGCGACTGGCTTTACGTCATCGACCACGCCCGTGCCATCGACGTAATATTCCACAAGGGAAAGGCGGCAGAGACGTACAACATCGGCGGCTTCAACGAATGGAAGAACATTGACATCATCAAAGTCGTCATCCGTACGGTAGACCGGTTGCTCGGCAACCCGGAAGGCTATTCGCTCGACCTGATTACTTACGTGACCGACCGCAAGGGACATGACTTGCGTTATGCCATCGACTCTACCAAATTGAAAAACGAATTGGGATGGGAACCCAGCCTGCAATTTGAAGAAGGCATCGAGAAAACCGTCCGTTGGTATCTCGACAACCAGGAATGGATGGACAACGTGACAAGCGGAGACTACCAGAAATATTACGAAAACATGTACAAGGACCGGTAATCCGCCATCCTGTCCACGAAGACACACGCCCCCGGAAACCTTTGTTGTTTCCGGGGGCGCACGTTTTTCTATCGGCAAGAAAGAAAGGATAAAACTTAGCTGCGGCTCACTTCCAACCCCTTTTCCGACAAACTCATCTCTACAAAACGGGCACGGTCGTTCACAGCCTCCTGTACCAAGATTTTCCGGATACGGGCTGCCGCCTCTTCGTCCTTGGCCATCATGTAAAGGAAGCCACCGCCACCCGCACCGGGCAACTTATACCCTAAACACAAGTCATCTATTTTCCCGATAATCGCACGGACAGCCGTCGGATTCGTCCCCTCGTCCAAACGGCAATTCTGCATCCATGACCTCCTGACCAAACGGCCGGTCTCCTCAAAACTGTTCCGCTGTATGGCATCGTACATGTCCAAGGCATGTGCCTTCATCCGCCCCAATAACTCCAAACGGCCGGTCTCGTTCAGGAACATCCCTTTCACGATTTCCGCCAGGATGCTCTTGGCCGTACGTGTAATGCCGGTATAATACAACAGATGGCATTTCCGGTATTCAGGTGCGGTAAACACGTGGTCGGGCAACCAACGCACCAAAGGCTGTTGACAAGCCCCCGGTTGGGTCTGGAGCAATTTCACGCCTTGCAGGATGCCGCCGTATTGGTCTTGCCATCCTCCGCCCGTGGTCAGCAACTGCTCCAACACGAGCGTACGGTTGCCCACCTCATAACGGTCCCATCCCAACCCGCAGAAGTCATTGACGGCTCCCAACACGGTAGAAGCCAGAATAGAACTTGTCCCGAGTCCGGAACCGGCCGGAATGGCAGACAGCAATGTGATTTCGATACCCGCACCGAAAGCCTCCAACTGCGCCTCTAACGACGCATGGGCTTCCGCACAGAAATCAGGGTGGAAACCGGCCAGTACCAACGCCGCCTTCGGAATGGAAAAAGGAGAGCCGACCTTATTGAAGGCCGCAAGTTCGTCGTATGTACGCACCACCTCCATCGCGCCCAAGTCAATGGAACGCATCACGATATGACGTTCCCGGCAAGGCTTCACGTACACCTGCAACGGGGGCTGCCCGTTCAGTTCGATGGAGAGGTTCACCACATTCCCTCCCTCCATCAGGCTGTAGGGCGGCGTGTCCGTCCATCCTCCGGCCAAGTCGATACGCACCGGACTGCGCCCCCACACGATCTGGTCTGCATAAACCGACAAGCGGGGAGACTGCCGGGCCGCACAGGCCGTGCCGGTCAGCATCTTACGCATCAGTCCGAAAGCCTGTTCTTCATATTTCCGCCCGTCTTCACCTTTCAGGTCGGCCACACGGGCACGGAACATCGCATCGCTGATACGTGTCAACCCATCCGCCATCTCCGGCAATGCGTCCGGTAAAGGCAAATCCTCCTCCGCATATTCATGGGCCACGTCATCCAAGTTCAACTGGTAGAACACGCTACGTTCGTAATGGGCTGCCAATAAAGGCAGGTTCTTCATCCGGAACGCCTCACGTTGGCACGTCAGGCGGTGCAGGTTGGCGTATGCAGACAATTCATCGGCCGACATTTTGCGGGCCGAGAACCATACCTTACGTCCATCCTCCAATTCAGGCTCGGTCGTCATCCAACGCATAGCCAATCCCAAGTCCTCCACATTGCCGCACAAAGGAAACAAACGGGCCGCCTGCAAATCATGGTTCTCTTCTATGTCTTCCGGTTTCAGGCCGCGCTCGGCCAACCACTCCGTCACAGGCATGCCCTGATACAGGACCGCCCTGTCCGACAGGCAGCCCTTGAAGGCATCGTTGAAACCGTAAGGACGGGCGGCAAAATCCTCCTCGCCCACCGGCACCACGTCGATGCACAAACCGGCGGCCAACTTCAGCGGCCAACGGTTTTCAGGCACCCCTGTAATGATGTTGCGGCACGCCAATGTCCAGTCGCGCCCCACGAAGCTGTTCTCTATCCAAAGTTCAGAGTTCGCGGCCTCCAGAGGCACTTCCACTTCGGCATTCTGCACGAACATGGCCGGATGGGGCTTAGCCTTGCGGTGCATGATTTCCCGTTGGTCCGTCACGATGTTCTGCACGGCCAACGTGGAAGAAATCATCTCGCGGCTCGTCCCGTAATGGTAGAAGTTCCCCCCTTCCAAAGGCAAGATGGCCACCGTCAGGCTGTTCAACTCCGGGTCGTCCAACGTAGGACGGTCTCCCAGTGCCAGACCGAACTCGGAGTACATGTCGTAAAACGACAACTGCCCGTCACGGTAAGAACGCTTCACCATCAGTTCCACCGCCCGGTCGCTCAGCAACCAAATCCCGATGTCCATCAGGAACAAATGCTTGCTCATCAGTGCGCCCAACTCGGCCACACTGGGTTTCTGCAACATGAAAGCCAACCTCTCCGGCGACCGGCGGTCCGATACGAACACCCCATGGTTTTGAGCCAGGCTCGGGTCTACCCACAACCCATAGCACACCACGTCGGCTTCGGGGATGTCCTGCAAAGGCCGGTCGGTACGGATATACACGTCGCCACTGGCCACCAACGTGTGCAACGACTGCGGCGCACGCTCCATAACCTGCTCGTAAAGGGGCAACTGAAGCGACAAAAGGTTTTGATCCAGACGCTGTCCCCGCTTCCACCGGAACACCGGTACCGGAGTCAGTATTTTCCCTGAAGGCGCGTAGGCCGGCAAACGCCGGCTCTGCCCTCCGGCATGCAGCAGGATGCGTTTCTCACGCGATAGCCATGCCGCAAATGTTTCTCCTTCATCCGTCTCGGACGCCTTGCAGGCCTGCAACAGCCACGCCGTTCCTCCCCCCGAACCTAACTTATGCCCGATGGGGTCGGACGTACAAAACCACTCTTTCCGGGCGGCTCGCTCTACCTCGTGGAAACACTCCACCAGATTCGGCGGAAGCGACAACAACTTTTTCATATCCTATACCTTATTATATATATTAGTGTCCCTGATGATTGATACAGATTCCTTTCAGGTACCATTCATACAAACGGTGCACCCCTTCGTCTATCTCCACCGTGTGGTGCCAACCGAGGCGGTGGAGCTTCGTCACGTCCGTCAGCTTGCGCATCGTGCCGTCCGGCTTGGAGGCATCCCAACGCAACTCACCCTTGAAACCGATTTCGGCCATAATCTTCTCTGCCACTTCGCGGATGGTCAGTTCCTTGCCCGTCCCCACGTTGATGTGGCAGTTGCGGATGTCCCGTTCGCCCGGCGCATACGTGTCCTTGAAATCCACGTTCAACAGCACGTGCACGCTGGCATCCGCCATCTCTTCGCTCCAAAGGAATTCGCGCAACGGTTTGCCGGTGCCCCACAACGTCACGGCCTCCGGCGTGATGCCGTAATGCGCCAACACGTCGAGGATATCCGCTTCTGTGGAAGCGGCATCCACCACTCGCTTCACACCGTCGCGCACCACGCTCACGGGACGCAGGCCGATGTCCTTGCGCACAGCCTCCCAGTCCCCTTCGTTCAGGCACTTGGCCAAATGGACCTTACGGATCATGGCCGGCAACACATGGCTGTTCTCCAAATGGAAATTGTCGTTCGGCCCGTAAAGGTTTGTCGGCATCACGGCGATGTAGTTCGTCCCGTATTGCAGGTTGAAACTCTCACACATCTTCAGCCCCGCTATCTTGGCGATGGCATACGGCTCATTGGTATATTCCAACGGCGACGTGAGCAACACCTCTTCTTTCATCGGCTGCGGAGCCTCACGCGGATAAATGCACGTGCTGCCCAAAAAGAGCAACTTCTTCACCCCGTGGCGGAAACTCTCGCCGATGACGTTCTGCTGTATCTGCAAGTTCTGGTAGATGAAATCCGCACGATATTGCAAATTGGCCATGATGCCTCCCACGTGGGCGGCTGCCAACACCACGGCGTCCGGCTGTTCTTCGTCGAAAAAAGCCTTCACAGCCGCCCCGTCCAACAAATCCAATTCCCGGTGCGAACGGCCCACCAGATTGGTGTAGCCTCTCTGCTTCAGGTTATTCCAAATGGCGGAACCCACCAATCCGTGATGTCCCGCCACATATATCTTAGCATTCTTGTCCAACATAGCCGTCTTATTCTTTATCCAACTGAGCTTTCAAGTGCAGTTTCTTCACGAACTTCATGTCGTGCTCCACCATGATGCGTACCAGTTCGGGGAATGTCGTCTTCGTGGGATTCCAACCCAAAAGGGTCTTGGCCTTCGTCGGGTCGCCGAGGAGCTGTTCCACCTCGCACGGACGGAAATATTTCGGGTCGACTTCCACGAGCACCTTGCCCGTAGCTGCATCGATACCTTTTTCGTCCACGCCGCTGCCTTCCCATTTCAGTTCCACACCCAAGTTCTGGAACGCCAACGTACAGAACTCGCGCACGGTGTGCATCTCGCCTGTGGCGATGACGAAATCTTCCGGTGTCTCATGTTGCAGAATCAGCCACATGCACTCCACATAATCTTTGGCATATCCCCAGTCACGGCGCGCATCCAGATTGCCCAAATACAGTTTGTCCTGGAAACCCTGTACGATACGGGCGGCAGCCAACGTAATCTTGCGCGTTACGAAAGTCTCGCCCCGACGTTCGCTCTCATGGTTGAACAAGATACCGTTCACGGCAAACATGCCGTAGCTCTCGCGGTAGTTTTTCGTAATCCAAAAACCGTATTGCTTGGCCACGCCATAGGGAGAACGCGGATAGAAAGGTGTGGTTTCCCGTTGCGGCACTTCCTGCACCTTACCGAAGAGTTCCGAAGTAGAAGCCTGATAGATGCGGCAAGTCTTCTCTAACCCGCAGATGCGCACGGCCTCCAAGAGGCGGAGCGTGCCCACGGCATCAGCCTCGGCCGTGTATTCCGGCACGTCGAACGACACCTTCACGTGGCTCTGCGCGGCCAGGTTGTAAATCTCCGTCGGATGGATGTCGCTGATAATCCGAATCAGCGAACTGCTGTCCGTCATGTCGCCCCAATGCAGGTTCACCAGACGGCTCTTCTTCATGTCGCGCACCCATTCGTCCAGATACAGATGTTCGATACGTGCGGTGTTAAAGGAAGAAGAACGGCGCATGATGCCATGCACTTCATATCCCTTTTCAATCAGAAACTCGGCCAAATAGGAGCCGTCCTGCCCCGTGATACCGGTAATCAATGCTACTTTTCTCATGATAATTCAAATAATGTTATAGTGTTTAGTGTGAATGTTGCAAAGTTATAAAAAAATCAAGTGCCAACATACGAAAAATCAAAAAAAAACAAGAATGGAAATGCCTGATAACAAACAGTTAAACAATTTCCTCAAAATGAAAAATCAATCTGCGCCAAACGAAAAATCGTTCGCCTGAGATTGATTTTTCGTTTGGCGCAGATTGATTCACAGTTCTGCACAGATTAAAAAACGGACTTTAGAGTGTCCGAATTTTATTCACGAACTTACTTTTTCAGGAGATTCGACAAAAGTGAAGCTATGGATATCACGATACTTGTGCCGCTAACCCAATAACTCGTACTCTGCCCGATATCGGAGTTCTTGGCTTTCGTCTTGTTGGGTGTCACATACAAGACATCGTTCTGCTGCAAATAGAAGTACGGTGACTTGATGATATTGGCATCGTTCAAATCCAACTCATGGATAGTCTTCTTGCCCGTGGCATCCTCGCGGATGAGTTTCACATTGTCGCGGCGCCCCCACACGGTCATGTCCTTGGCCAAGGCCAAAGCCCCGTAAACCGTAATCTTCTCAGACGGCACGGTATAGGTGCCCGGACTGGCCACTTCGCCCAACACCGAAATCTTGTAATTGCTCAAACGCACCGTCACCACCGGCCGGGTCTTCAGATAAGTACCCTCGATTTTGGAAGCAATCAGGTCTTCCACCTGGTTCACCGTCATCCCTCCTACTTTCAGGGTACCGAGGACAGGATAGTTGATAGTACCGTCATTGGTCACCAAGAAAGTCTGCAAAGTCGGTTGGGAAGTCAACGAATTACTTCCCCGTCCCAAAGCGGGTGAAGCAATCAAATTAAACGGCACTACAGCCTCGGCATCTTCCGGGCAATTCACCGTGATGGTCAGTTCGTCCTTAGGCATGATACGCGCCTCGTAAAGCACGGCACTCGAATCGAGGTCAACCTCCGCACTGTTGATCATGTAAGGCACGGTCTTATAAGAAGTACAAGATGTGGCAAGCCATACCACCGCCACGGCCCACACCGTGAAAATTTTCATGCTGATTTTATTCATATAAGATAAAAATGGTTTTGAATTACACGTATGATTCCAATATCGTAGCCTCGCCTTCAGGCGCAAGCGTCACACTCTCCGCTTCGGCCGACACCAAAAGCGTATGCCCGGCCGCGAGTTTCACTTCTTCTTCACCGCAGGCCACACGGCAGGCTCCCTCCGTACAAATCAAGATGACAAAACTGTCCAAGTCGGCGTAATCGCACGTCATCGGTTCGGTCAACCGGTAAGCACCGGTCGTGAAAAACGGGCTTCTTACCAGTTCGGCCGGCACATTGGCTTCTATTTCGCGGCGCGCCTCAGGCTCCGTCACGGCATAGTCTATCGCTTCTTTGGCTTCTTCCACATGAAGTTGGCGCGGCCGTCCTTCGCTGTCCACGCGTCCGAAATCATAAATCCGGTAAGTCACGTCGCTGCTTTGCTGTATCTCGCAGATAAAACAGCCCGTACCGATACTGTGTACCCGCCCGGCCGGCAGATAATACACGTCTCCCGGACGCACGTCATAGCGCCGGAGCACTTCGGGCAAGGTCTGGTCGGCCACCCTTGCGGCGTATTCGTCTGCTGTCACCTGCCGGCTGAACCCATCCAACAGGTAAGCTCCCGGTGCCCCGTCCACCACATACCACATCTCCGTCTTACCCGGACAGCCGTGGCGACGCTGCGCCAACTCGTCATCCGGATGCACCTGCACGGAAAGGGGTTGGGCCGCATCTATAAATTTGACAAGCAAGGGAAAACGTGTGCCGAAACGCTTGAAGTTCTCCTCGCCCAACAAAGCGCTCCCGCCTCTTTCGGCCAACTGCGTAAGGGTCAACCCGCCGTACGCACCTCCTGCCACCACCGACTCGTTCCCCGGAATGCCGGACAGTTCCCAACTCTCTCCTATCAGCCGTCCATCGGCCTCCAAGCCCTTGAACGGGAGTATGCGATGCCCTCCCCACAAGGTTTCCTTGAATATATCCGTAAAACGGAACAATTTATTTTCCATGCCTTAACTGTAAAAAATCGTCCAAAATTACGAAATTCACACAACACGAGCAAATAAAAAGGAATATTTAAAATTCAGCCTTGCGTACTGGCAAGTGACACATTAACCGGAAACATGAAATACATCCGGCCTCCCAAGCCGGATTTTACAACCATTTTATTAACTAACAAATACAAATGTATCATGAAAAAGAATTTGTACGACGTGACGAGACTGGCAACTTTATATTTTCCCGACTCCACCGAACGGAACGCGAGACGGAGGTTGTTCAAAGTATTACGGGCCGAACGCGACCTGTGGGCACGCCTCACGGCACTGCACTTCGGTGTCTGGCAACGGAGCTTTACACCCCGCCAATACGAAATGGTCATCGACATCCTCGGCAAACCGGAGGAGACGGACGACGACTTCCGCGAGTGGCCGCACGAATAGGCCGGCCATCCATAGGCAGGAAGCACCTTGGAAAACAGGAGAAAATGCACATTTTCAAGCGGAAACCGACGGAAACGTGCACGAACGTGCAATAATGCACACCCCTGTTTTCGGAGATACCTACCTTTGCATTGTCATCCGGATGACAAGAGAGTTACAAACTTTTAAAAACAAAAACATTATGAATTACAAAGTCATCGAACGCAAAGACCCGCGCAACCCGGAAGCACCGGGCAAGTATTACGGTTTCATCGTCAACCTCTCCAAAATCGGAATCGAGGAGATTGCCACACGCATCAGCAGCTCCTGTACCGTCACGCGGCACGATTGCCTGGCCGTACTGTCGGCCTTGCAGGAACAGATCATCTATGCCTTGCAAGAAGGCAAGCGTGTCCATTTGGGCGACATCGGCAGCTTCCGTACCGTGGCCAACGGTTTGGGTAGCGACACAGCTGAAAAGTACGACTCGGCCTATATTACCAAGCTCCGCGTCTGCTTCACGCCTAACGCCAAGCTCAAAAAAGCCATGTCGCTCGACAACAAGGCTTTCACGCTCGAACGGGTGGACTTCGCGACCGAAGAGGACAGCGACGAGGAAGAAGGCGGAATCTAAATCCGTAAAGGAATGGAAAAGCTGAACAAGCAAAGAGGGTTGCGCAACTGCAACCCTCTCAATATCCGACGCACGGCAGACCTGTGGCAAGGCCTGGCCGAACGGCAACCCGACCCGGAGTTCTTCACGTTCAGGAGCATGCCGTGGGGATACCGCGCGGCCTTCATCGTGCTGCGCACCTATTGCCACAAATACGGCCTGCGCACGGCACGCGACATCATTGCCCGATGGGCACCGCCCGAAGACGGTAACGACACAGAAAACTACGCCCGTAAGGTATGTGCGCTGACCGGCTTCCCTCCGGACAAATGCCTCAATCCGTACGACCCTTCGCACATGGCACCGTTGGTGGCGGCCATGAGCCGGGTGGAATGCGGGGTGAAGCCCTCCATGAGCCAGATAAAAGAAGGTTGGTCGCTCTATATGGGCACGGACTGACCGCAATAGTTTAACTTCTAAAACATCAATGCCTATGAACAAAACAGTTTGGAACACCTTGCTTAATGTAATCATTGCCGTGGCCAGTGCCATCCTTGGCGCCATCGGCGGGTCGGCGATGTAACGTACAGCCTGAATGACCAAAAAGGGAAGACGAAATCACTTCGTCCTCCCTTCCAATCTAATCTATGAACCTATTTTTATTGATATATCATAACGGTGGTTTAACGCACCATTACTTTCACGGATTTAGTCGTGCCGTCGCTCATCTTATCCTGACGGATGTAGATGCCGCGCTGCTTCGGTTCAGCCACACGCACACCGTTGATGGTGTACCATGCGGAACTTACCACGGTTGCCTTGCCGTCGGCCACGGTCTCTTCTACAGAAGATACGAAATCGTCCGGCTTGTTGGCATCGCCATCACCATAGTACAACAGCTTGAAGTTATCGAAACAAGTCCAGTCATTCGTTATCTTACCGGTCTTGCGTACGCCCAATACAGGCTCCTCGCCCTCCTCTACACGGAAGCTGAAGTTGCCTTCATAGGCCCCGTCTTCAAAAGCTGCCTTTGCGCCGGCTACATCATTAACGATACAATGGTACAACAAATCTTGATATTCATCTGTAAACAAGGTATCTGACAATACGATGTCGTTGCTGACATACTTATACTCTTGCACATTTTCAAAGATAGAAGCCAACTTATTCGTCCAATTGGTTTCTTTTCCTTTCAAATATACTTCCGCATTCAAGGATTCCTCGCCTTCACGACGGGACAACGCAGCCGGTGTAGCATCCCCTGCACGATAGAAGCCATTGTAAACCACACGGTAGTAACCGGCAGGCATGTTGTAAAGCGTTTGGTGGATTTCACAACTATCATTATAGATTTCATAATTCAATCCTCCCGTAGCCGTACCACCAGTAGCCGTCCAACCATCCGATGACGAAGCGTCTTTCCATTCCTGCGTAGATTCGTCAAAAGTACGCGTTTGGAATCCAGGGTTGATAATCAGACCTGTGGCATCCACCGGCTTATCCTTAGTTGCTTCAGAGAAATTAACCTTACCACTCATCATCTTGGTATAAGCCTTGTCAAGCTTGACATTATAGTCGGCTATTTCTTCCATGGAAGCAAAAATACCGTCACCACTTATCTTCTCGTCTATTTCCAATACTACATCATCAAGTTCTGCATAACCTTCCGTATCGGCATAGTCTTCATAACTTCCTTCTCCTGAAGAACCCAACTTATCCGCATGATTATCGTTTTTCGTTTCCAATGCAGTAGCTGCATCAATGGCTTCCTGACCAGCTTCCATAGCCGCATTCAAAGCTTCGCTATGTTCCTTATAAGTTTCAGGAGTCAGGTTATCTACTACAGCCGTAGCCGCCTCGATAGCTTTATTCAAACCATCCTTGGCTTCTTGGGTGGTCAACGCTTCCTTATTCAACAGTTCTTGAGCATTTCCGATCAAAGCTTCCATGGCAGACTTCGCACCGCTCATGTCATCTGCACCCAAATAAGTAACCTGGAAGTTATCAAACAACGTCCAATACGCGGTCAAAGACTCCGGAGCCGTCGGCATCTTCACACCGAAACGCAGTTTTCCGTCTTCACCCACATAACACTTCACAGTCATCAGATAGCTCGTACCATCGGCCATAATCAGCTCAGCACTCTTCTTGCCGTTGCAGACATATTTGCCTTCCAAGTCCGCACCTCCGGCTGTCAACTGTGCACAATCCTCACCGATGTTTTCATCTTGCAAACCGTCGGCCACATGCGGAAGCTTGGCCATTCCGTCGTTTCCATACACGTATGCCAACACGTCGTTGGTGGCATCTCCTTCTACGCCCCAGGCAGCCGACCAAGTGGCATTTCCCGCCGGACGATAGAAACCCTGCACACTGACCTCGTAAGTACCCGCCGGCAAGCCGTTAACTTCCTGGTACACATCGAAAGCCTGCTCGTAGCATTCGGCCACGTTGTTTCCATATTTCAAACCATCATTGTTCGGCCCGCCCAACTTCTGATAAGTCCACCCATTGGTATTACCTGTAAAGTTAGGATTCGTCAACAGGCCGGTCACATTATCCGTATCGCCTGTTTCCAAAGCATCCAAAACACAGGCTTTCCAAATCCGGTCGGCACGCGGTTGGATACTGTCTACTTCCGTAGGGTCAAAAGTACCTCCGCTATAAGCTTCTTCCAAACCAACCAAGTACTCCTCATAATCAAGAAAATCTTGGTCTGCATATACGGATTCATCCCATGCCACAGACAAGTCGTTTGTCTTTGTCGTCAATGTCTGATAAGCAGCAACATCCAAAGCCAAACTATCCATACGAAGCTGCAAAGATTTGGCAATGGATTGCAAAGAATCGTCCTTGACCTCGCCATTAGCCACAGCCGCCTTTGCCAAGGCTATCATCTCCTCATATTTCTTATCACCTTCCTTGCTATGCTTCTTGAGGCTTATTTCTTCCTTATATTGCGTCTCTGCCTCTGTGATATTCTGGTTCAAAGCATCACGCATCGTAATAGCACCCGCCTTGCCCATATATTGCAATGTGAAATAACCTACGGCCGACCAACCGTCCTTACTGCCCTCGGAACGCATACCGACAGTAGCCGTGCCGCCGATTACGGAAAAGTCCACCGTGTAAGGTGCTGCGTATGAAGAGCCATCCGGTGACGGTACATCAGCCTCTTTCTTGCTTTCGCCGGCCACCGTCTTGGCATACAAGAAAAGACCTTTCGGGCCACCGTTCTCAGCCGTCTGCTGCGTCATGATATAAGCCTTCAAACGATATTTTCCGTCAGGCAGTTCACTCAAAGACTGCTCTATATAATAATCTCCCGTAGGAGGTGTGGCTATCCATCTTTCAAAGAAAGTACGGAAATCGAAACCGTCTGACGTTCCAATCTCCCCCTCTTTCTTTGTCACGACACCAAAATTATTATTGTTGTTGGCCCGCCAAGAAGTCCACCCATTGGAACCATCGCCAAACGAAGCGTTCGTAATCTTAGCCGTCAAATCTGCGGGAGTAGCCTCTGAAGCCGAACTGTATTTGAATTCCAACACGGCATCCTTCAGTTCCTCTGCAGCCTCTTCTATCTGTTCCACCGTAGCATCAGCACTCTCATACAATTCCTTGTACTTCGCATAGTTCGTATATCCGGCCTCATCGGCAGCTTCCAACTGCGGCTTCAGCACGTTCTTCTTGGCCACATATACTTCGTACACTTCCGGCTCTACGAACTTCCAGTCGAACTCAGCCTTGTCAAAACCGGCTGTTCCGGGCTGAATCAAAGGATTGATAACCTCATTCCACCCTCCGTCTGCATTAGGATTTACTCCAATCCACGTATTTTTATAAGCAGCATTTTCGGTTTTGTTGGTACCATAAAGAGGATCATCCGCATTCACCCGGATACGGTACAAGCCGTTATCCTGCGGTACGATATCCCACAAGATGTGTCCTTGCTTACTGTGGTCTACGTAACATTTTACACCGGGATCCAAAAATACTTCATGGAAACCACCGTTAGTCGGCGCATTCATCAGCGACAAACGATAGGATTCGGCAGCCGAATAATCGTTGGCATCTTTCGCATGGGTAATCAGCTCGTAGTCGGGTCCATAACTCAATGTCACTTCCTGCCCCTTGTCTGAGACAATGAACGTGGTGTTATAATCCGCGCCATTGGACATGAACTTCTCACTGGCCACATGGTAAACGTAATACACCTCCTTTTGTCCACCCTTGATTCCCTCCAAGTCGGGTTCTACGAATGTCAACTCCGGATCCGCCCAATCGGCCGCCCATAAAGGCAATGTGGACGATGTGGCTGTGCACAAAGCCATCAATGCAAGTAATCTGTTTTTCATCTTCTTACAGAAATTAAGTTAATACTAATGTTTCGCTTTTTAATAGGATTTCTTATAAGTGGCAAATTTACAATAAATACTCAATCTAAAAAACAATCCGGATAAAAAAAAGAAGATAAGCCCCTATTTTTAACACAAAGGCAGCAAAAGCAAAAAGGAGAAGACGAAATCACTTCGTCCTCCCCTCCAATCTAATCTATGAACCTATTTTATTGATATATCATAACGGTGGTTTAATGCACCATTACTTTCACGGATTTATCTTCGGTCACCACACATACAACAAAACTATCGAAAATAATTAACATTCGGACTTAAATCCAAATGCTTATACTCACTGTGCGGTATAACTTCCCAATAGGCCTTACTCAAATCCAAATGCCGTGGAAGATACCTTTTATAATATCCATATCCCGCAGGTATGAAATCTGTTGCAAAAACCATCCACAAATAACATGTCTTATTGGAATCTACAAAAGGAGTACTCCTAAACCTGCATTCCTTCGTTGTAGGATTAAACCAAATCATCCCACTTGCATCAGCCCCCGTATTAAACGGGACTTTAAATTCCAAAGTACTATTTCGGGGACAAGAAGCACGAGAAACCAAAAAAATCCTATTGCCGGAGGAGCCTGTCACATAGACATTAAACCCGCATGTTAATCCATCATCTCCTATAGTAAGCCCCAAAGAGCCATCTGTTGGTCCATATCCGGCACTTTCTTCTTCCCCAAAAACAGAAAGTGCCACGACTTTATGATTTCTTATTTTTTCAGCAATCTGCAACGACACGGTATCAAGTGCTTCCGTTATTTCCAATGCCGCATGCCAATTATCATCTGGAATGCCTCCCCGTTTAACTACATCACTACGCGTTGCTATTTCATCAATGCCATCTTGATTACAAGCAAAGAATGACAATGTGACAAAGAAGCATAAAACCCAATTCATTATTTTCGCAAACATCTTCTTATAAACTTTAACGATAACCTTAAATATCTGGTAAATTAAAGAAAGGAACTCTCCTCTAAGAAAAGAGAGCCCTCTCTCCATAAGATTAAATGTCATAATGATAATTTAGCGCACCATAACTTTCACGGATTGGGTCGTACCGTCGCTCATCTTATCCTGACGGATGTAAATGCCGCGCTGCTTCGGTTCGGCCACGCGCACGCCATTGATAGTGTACCATGCAGAACTTACCACCGTAGCCTTACCGTCGGCCACAGCATCTTCCACAGAAGATACGAAATCATCCGGTTTGTTGGCATCGCCATCACCATAATATAATAACTTGAAGTTATCAAAACACAGCCAATCATCTCCCAAATGAGCGGTCTTACGTACCCCCAAAAGGGTTGGTTGCCCGGCTTCGGACACGTAGAATGAGAATGTGCCTTCATATTTTCCGTCTTTGAAGGCTAAATCCGCTCCAGTCACATCGTTCACCATGCAATTATACAATTTCGTAGATGTCGGGAACAAGGAATCTGGCAGCACAACATCGCCACTCGAATACTTATATTCATTGATATTATCAAAGATAGAAGCAAGTTTCTCCGTCCACTTACCTTCTCCAGACTCCAAATAGACCTCACCATTACGAGCATCTACACTGTCACGGTGAGCCACACCAGCAGCAATAAATCCACCCGCACGATAGAATCCGTTATAAGTCAAACGGTAATATCCCTTAGGCAAAGCATATAACGTCTGGTGAATATCGGCACCTTCTACTTGCCAAAATTCATAGTTTAATGCACCGGACGCATTTTGGTTTCCATTCGTAGTCCATCCTTTGATTGTTCCTACTTCATCCACGCCATTCTCTGCCTTAGTCGAAAAACTCGAGCTTTGAATCAAAGAGGTCATGTCAACCGGCGTGTCAAGAGTCGCCGTAGAGGTCTCAATCACAGATGCTACCATCTTAGCATAAGCCTCGTTGATTTCCACCGTATACCCCTCTATTTGTTCCACAGACTCCAAACTCTCTAAAACAGGTTGCATCTTATCCAACAACAAATCTTGGAATGCATCGTATTCTTCACCTAAATAATCATCATATACTCCTATATCAAAATTATTCACGTGTTCCGTGAGCAAAGTCTCAAATGCGGCAGCGGCATCCAAAGCAGCCTGCCCTTTCTCGATAGCTTCATTCAACGCTGTTTTATTCTCCGCATAGGCTTCCATAGTCAATTCTGTCCCTATCGCCTTGTTGGCAGCCTCAATCGCTATATTTAAACCCTCCTTGGCCTCTTTAGTAGTCAGTCCTTCTTGATTCACTAAATCCGTAGCCTTTTCTATCAAAGCATTGAGTGTACCTTCCGCACCACTCATGTCGCCCGGACGATAAATCACTTGGAAATTGTCAAACAAAGCCCAATAACCATCTAATCCGGGATCCTTAGGTATTGTCAAACCTAAACGAAGCTTACCGTCTTCCTCTACATAGCATTTGAAAGACAAACGGTAATTATCAGGATTTGCAGCCATAATAGCCGACGCACTGGCCATGCCATTAGGCACCCATTTTCCCTCCAACTCAGCCCCGCCCGTTGTCAACTGCTCGCAATTGCCCACAGTATTCGTGTCTTGCACACACTCGAAGACATGGCGCAGCTTCTCCTGCGTGTCGTTTCCGTAAGCATAAGCCAGTATGTCATTGGTAGTACTGCCTTCCGCTCCCCAAGCTTCCGCACAGGTTCCATTCCACGTCGGGCGATAGAAACCTTGTAAAGTAACCTCGTACGTTCCCGATGGCATATCCCCCAATTCTTGATACACATCACAAACCGTTTTATAAATCTCAGCCATGTCATAACCATGGTTAAACTTGTTGTCGCCAGAAACGAACTTATACGTCCACCCGTTATTATTGCCAGTGAAGTCCGGATTTGACAACAAACCGGTCACATTATCCGTCAGACCGTTTTTCAAACCTTGCAAGACACCAGCTTTCCATAAACGGTCCGCACGTGGTTGAATACTGTCCAACTCGGCAGGATCAAAAGAACGTTCCGAATAAGCCGTCTCCAAATCTCCCAAAAACCGATCATAATCAGGCATATCCAAATCCACATAGACAGAATTTTCCCAATCGTTATTCAATGCGTTGATTTTTTCATTGAGAGACTTGTAAGCACTCACATCCATCTTCAACGTATCCATCCCGGATCGCAACGAAGTCAACATTACTCCTAAAGCCTTATCATCCAAATCCGGATTAGCGACAGCTTCTTTGGCTGTCTTGAGCAATTCATCGAATTTAGCCTCGCCTGCTTTCGAATAAGTTACGGTAGCATATTCCTTCTTCAAATCCTCCGCGTCCGTAATGACCTTCTGTAGTTCCTCTGCCATACCGCCTTCGGCCATTCCCAAATACTCTAATTTGAAATTGTCCACACCTACCCAGTTACAATTCGTATTCACCGTCTTGAACCCTACCTTAATCGTTCCACCGAGCGTAAAGAATTCTAATTCGACATTGCGCGGTGACGGCGCCTCTGCCACCACACCTTCTGTACCTCTGATTCCTCCAAACTCCAAAGTATGAGCTTCGGCACGATACTCTATGCCCTCATTTTCGGCGAAAAGATAAACTCCATTAGGCACTGTGTTTTGCCAATCACCCTGCCAATACCCCAAAGTATTGGCAGTCAAACGATACTTGCCCGTAGGCATGTTTTCCAACGTCTGTGAAATGTTCATCGGGTCATTAGACAAATTTCCATTATTCCCCGATGAGACCCATTTCTCAGAGAAATGATTCATTTTATATAGGTTGTCCGCCGTTTCGTAAGTAGTTCCCGCCTGATGGCCAACACTCCCTACGGCATCCCAACCTTTGTTACCATCCTCAAACGAATTATTTTCTATCATGGTTGTAAAATCGACAGGTTGGCTTGGAGTTGCTGATGAACTTTGCCAATTTACGACCTCTTGCTTCAATTCAGGAACTGCCTCAACAATTTCTTCGGCTGTGGCTGTTGTGCTGTTATATAGAGCTTCATATTGCCCCACCTGAGTATAACCTGCCGTTGCCGCATCATCCAATGCCTGTTGCAATTTCTTTTTGGCCATATAGACCTCATACACATCCGGTTCCACAAATTTCCAATCATAGCCTGCATTCTCAGACTCAGCCGACCCCGGGACAATCAAAGGATTCACCCCGAAGTCGTTCTCACCCACACCGATTAAGGAATTCGCATAAGCCTCACTCTTTGCTCCGTAAGTAGGATCCTCGTCAGCAATCTTGATACGGTAGGTTTTGTCTTCCTGCTTCATAATTTTCCAAAGGATGTGCCCTTGGGCATTGTGATCCACACAAATACATGAACCGTTCAACAAATAAAGTTCGTGGAAATTCTTGTCAGAATGACCTTCCATCGTAGACAGACGCCAACCGTATGCATCGTTATAGTCGGAAGCCGACGGGTCGTGCCGACTCAACTCATAATCCTGCCCCCATGTCAATGTCACCGCCAAACCGTCCTCAGCCACCACCAATTCAGAACCCCAATTGTTTTTCCAATTGCCATCGTTCATGAATTTTTGGGTAGCCACATGGTAAATGTAGTACACCCCTCCCCCATTTTCGCTTTGTTCCAAATTAGGATTGACAAAAGCCAAAGTCGGATCAGGATATTTTTCCGAAGCCCACAAAGGCAAAGTAGATGAAGTCGCACCACAGAGTGCCATCACTGCAAGTAACCTGTTTTTCATGTTTCTTGAAAATTAAGTTAATACTAATATAATGTTTCGCTTTTAATAGGATTATTATGGCCGTAAAGGTACAACATGTATTCAATAAAAAGAATAAAATGAAAGAAAAAAACCAAAACAAGCCGTTTTTTAACGTAATTAAGCCATTCTTCACCTCAATGGCAAGCCTTTTTGCCTGACAAAACATCCATAAAAAAACAAGCGTGCCTACCGGAACATGCGGCTGGCCCCCCATCACCCAAGAAGTTTGCAAAATACCCCTTCATCCTTCAGGTTATACAATAAACCATTATCATACAACACATTACGGCATGAAGGATAGAAGGGTCATCTTTCAGCCCCCTTTCTTTGCAGAAAGCGACAAAAATTTCTGCGCCAAATGATTTTCCGTTCTCAGCCGAACGATTTTCCGTTCTGCGCCAATTGATTTTTCATTCTCTGCCAAGTGATTCTCCACCCTTTCCCAAACGGGATGAAACTTGGCTGAAAGATGCCTGAAACATCCTTCAGCTTATAACGCAAACATTATGAAAGGCTTAACATATATTCTGAAGGATGAATGGTGTTTTGCCCATTTCACGGGGGAAGCAGAGAAAAAGGGAGGACGAAATCGCTTCGTCCTCCCTTCCAATCTAATCTATGAACCTATTTTTATTGATATATCATAACGGTGGTTTAACGCACCATTACTTTCACGGATTTAGTCGTGCCGTCGCTCATCTTATCCTGACGGATGTAGATGCCGCGCTGCTTCGGTTCAGCCACACGCACACCGTTGATGGTGTACCATGCGGAACTTACCACGGTTGCCTTGCCGTCGGCCACGGTCTCTTCTACAGAAGATACGAAATCGTCCGGCTTGTTGGCATCGCCATCACCATAGTACAACAACTTGAAGTTGTCGAAAATCATCCAGTCCGCCGGAATCATTTTCTCCTTATGTGCACCCAACACGACAGGCTGCCCGGATTCGGACACATAGAACGAGAAATCGCTTTCGTACTTACCGTCTTCAAAAGCAAGCTTCGTACCCGCCACATTACTCACAATAATATTGTACAAGGCATTGCTGCCGGGGAAAAGGCTGTCTGCCAACACCACGTCTTTCGCGTCATACTTGAACTCGGCCATGTCGTCGAAAATGGAATGCAACGTCTCCTCCCACTGTCCTTCACCTGCTTTCACGTAAACGGAACCATTGATTTCCTCCGTACCGTCGCGATGCGCAAGGGCAGCCGTCAGACTGTTCCCGGCACGGTAGAAGCCATTGAAGGACAAGCGGTAATATCCTTTCGGCAATCCATAAATCGTTTGGTGTATGTCAGCATTTTCCTTTTCGTAAAACTCATAATTCAACCCACTTGTGGCATTGGAAATGCCATTGGTCACCACCCAACCTTGAATGGAAGCCACATCTTTCGCGCCTTCTGCATCCCATTCCGAGAAGTTCGGAGTCTGGATCATGGATGTCACATCTGCCGGAGTTTGCAGTGAAGCCTTGGACACATCCAAGACAGCAGCCACCATCTTGGAATACGCCTCAGTGATTTGTGCCGTATATTGCTCTATTTGAGCCATGCTTTCAAGCACTTCCACCTTGTCCAACATCTCGACAATCACTCCTTCGAAGGCATCGAACTCCTCAGTATCACCATATAGTTCCGTATAGCTGTTCTCGTCCGTAGCCCTGAACTTGTTATCGTGGTAAACCACCAAAGCCTCAAATTTAGAGGCAGCCTCCTCTGCCTTTCCGGCAGCCGTTATCGCCTCATTCAACACTTCAACCTGAGCGACGTATTCTTCCAACGTCAAGCCATCGGAAACGGCTTCATTGGCACCCGTTATCGCCTTGTTCAAAGTCTCCTTGGACTCGGCCGTGGTCAGTGCTTCACGGTCGCGCATGCCGACAGCCTCCGCAATCAATGCGTTCAATGCCGATTCGGCACCGCTCATGTCATCCGCACCCAAGTAAGTCACCTGGAAATTATCCATGACCACCCAAGAAGCATCCCAATCAATATTCTTGCCATCCAACTTGATTCCTATACGGAGCTTACCGTCCTCACCCACGTAGCAAGTGGTTTCGTTCAATTGGAAAGTCGGATCGGCACTCATCATGCTGCTTGCCGCCTCCAGGCTGCGGGTCCAATACATACCGGCCATGCTATCGTCCCAAGTGATGGCCTCGAAGTTACCGGCAAGCCCCTCTTTCTCTGCTTCCGAAATAGGCCTGTCCATCGGATGGTGAAGCTTCACTGCGGCATCGTTGGCCACGAGGTAACCATGGATGTCGTTGGAAGTGTCGCCCTCCTGCCCCCAATTCTCTTTCCAACTGTTCTTGTTCTGCGAGCTCGGGCAATAATATCCTTGCATGGTAACCTTGTAGGAACCTTTGGGCAGCCCTTCCAAATCCTGGTAAACCACGACTTCGCCACCTTTGGCATTCCACAATTCAGCGGATGCATGGCCGGCCTTGAAGTCACCGGTATTGGCACCGCCTTTCGTCCATCCGGTCAAGGCATTGTCGAAGTTCGGGTTTACAAACAAGCCAGTCACCTCACGCGTGCCGCCTTCCTCGCTCAAAGACTTGACCACGGCCGCACGGAGCGCACGTTCAGAATAAACGTCGATGCTGTCGATTTCGGACGGGTCGAATGTCTTGCCTTGCTTAGCTGCGTCAAGGTCGTCCAAGAATTTTTCATAATCAATCAAACCTACCTCCTCATAAGACTCCGCATATGCATTGTTCAACTCTTCGATTTTAACCCCCAGTTTCTTATATGCAGCGATATCCATGGCCAAGGAATCCATACGGAGCTGCACGGTCGTAATAAGCCCCTTCAACTCTTCATCACCCACGCTTTCGTTAGCCGCAGCTTCTTTGGCCACCCGGATGGTCTCTTCGTACTTCTGTTGGCCCATATTGCTGAAGGTTTCATTGGCATCTACATATTCTTTATATTTTTCTTCGGCAGACTTGATGTTGTTTTCCAACAAGGTACGATAAGTCACCGCACCGGACTTGCCCAAATACTTCAATGTGAAGTTGTCCACCGCAGTCCAATTGGAATTTGCATTCTCCACCACCATACCGATTGTGGCTGTACCGCCTATCACGGAAAACTCTACCGTATAAGGAGCAAAATACCCATTGGCCTTGTCCGGATTTTCCACCGCTTGCACATTGGCTTCTGTACGTGCTTCGCCCACCAAAGTCTTGGCATAAAGGAAACGACCTTTCGGAGCTTCGTTCACATTATTCGTCATGATATACGCGCCCAACCGATACTTGCCGTCCGGCAAATCCTTCAAATCCTGAAGGATGGACCAATTGGGTTGGTTTCCGGAACTTGAAGGAATCCAATATTCAAAGAAGGCCTCGCATTCCGTTCCGTCACTGGCCACCATCTTGTCGCCTGTTTTACGGACAAAATTCCCGGTAGTCCCCTCGCGCTTGGTCACCCAACCGTCCGTACTTTCCTTAAATGAGGGTTGTGAAATCAAATCCGTCACGTCCATCGGCTGTAACTCAGTGGCCGAATTGTACTTGAAATCCAATATTTCCGATTTCAAGTTGACGGTCGCCTCTTCCAAAGCTTCCACCTTGGCATTAGCATCGTTATACAAATCCGCATACGCGGTGTAATCCTTATAACCGGCAGCATCCGCCGCTTCCAACTGCACCTTCAGCTTCTTTTTGGCTTGATACACGTCGTAAACGTCCGGTGCCACAAATTTCCAGTCATACCCGGGATTATCAACGCCTGCCGCACCGTCACGAACTAACGCGGTCACGCCAAGCTCCCCTTCAATCACTCCTATGTAATCGTTGGCATACTCTGATGTCGCACCATACATCGGATCCGAATCGGAAATCTTAATCCGATAAGTTTTGTCGGATTGTTTCACGATTTTCCACAACATATGCCCCTGTTTGTCGTGGTCCACACACAATTGAAGCCCTGCCGGTATGTATAATTCATGCAATTGGCTGTTCGTCTTGCCTTCTTTCATAGACATACGCCACCCGAAAGCTGCATTATATTCCACATCGGTTTGAGGACGACGGCTCAACTCATAGTCTTGCCCCCAACTCAGGGTGATTTTCTTTCCTTCATCCCCTACGACAAGTTCCGTTCCCCAATCGGCCTTATAATTGCCTTCCACCATAAATTTCTGCGTAGCCACATGGTACACATAATACACTCCACCACCTTCGACATTTTCGGTCAAATTGGGGTTCACAAAATCCAATTCAGGATCATCCCATGCAGCCCACAAGGGCATGGTAGATGAAGTCGCGCCGCAAAGCGCCATCAAAGCAAGTAATTTGTTTTTCATGCTTCTCGAAAATTAAGTTAATTATAATGTTTTGCTATACTTATTACGACAGCAAAATTACAAGAAGTATTTAATAAAAAAAATAATTCAGGAAGAAAAAAGCAGAAAAGCTCCATTTTTTAACAGTTTTGTGTCCCCACACAGCCTAAAACTGTGCGGGGACACAAATAAAGCATCCTATTGATTCAAATCACTTCATCATGACCTTCACGGCCTTTACTGTTCCGTCGCTCATCTTGTCCCTACGGATATAGATGCCGCGTTGCTTCGGTTCGGCCACGCGCAGGCCGTTGACGGTGTACCATTCGGAAGCGACCACCGTAGCCTTGCCGTCGGCCACGGCCTCTTCCACTGAAGATACGAAATCGTCCGGCTTATTGGCATCTCCGTCGCCTAAGTATTCGAGACTGAAATCATCGATGCAAACCCAGTCGTTGACCAATCCGTCATCCTTGCGCACGCCGATAGCCACAGACTCACCTTCCTTCACATAGAAAGGCTTATCCACTTCGTAATATCCCCATGTCATGGCTGCACGTATCCCTAAGCGTCTATCAGCCACACAATGGTACGTTCGGTCGGAACCAGGGAACAACGAATCGGGCAACAACGCATCCTCCGGCGAGAGCAAGCCATCGTGTACACACTCTAACAAGCTGGCTAACGGTGTTGCAAAGTCATCCGTTTCTGTTTTGGCATACAAGGAAGCCAACAGCTTTTCCGTCCCATCACGATGAGCGGTTGCCGCCCCTATAAGGTCACCATACCGGTAGCAGCCATAAACCTTGACACGATAATAGCCTTGTTTCATGCTATACAAGCCCTGATGGATATCAGCCTGAAGGTTATTGAAGAACTCGAACACGGAGTCATTGGCCGAAGCCCCTTCCGGGTTGTTGGAAACCTCCACCTTCCAACCGTCGTAATTGAACACCACATTCCCTTCTTCATCTTCCTGTTGGAAAGATGGGTTCTCCAACAGTACAGTGACATCCAGCGGCTCTTCCTTGGAAGCTGTAGAGAAGTCGATGGCACCCTGTTTCATCTTGCCGTAAGCATTGTTCATATCTGCAATATATTGTTCAACCATCCCCACGCTCTCGAATGAACCGCCGTCGATGACGTCCATGACTTCATAAACAACATTCAAAAGCGCGTCTACATCATCCTGGCCATACGAATCATAAGAACCTTCATTATATGCCTGATCATGCCGAACCACTTGACGGTCTATTTCCTTCAACAATTCAATGGATGTGCGGCCTTGTTCTATGGCGGCTGACAACGCAGCCATGGTTTCCTTGAACAACCGGGCTGAAACTTCACCCTTAACCACTTCTTCCGCTTCCAAAACAGTAACCTGCAGAAGTTCCTGCACATCCAACGGTATCAGGCTCCCGTCAGCCCCCACCTGCTTGGCTTCATTGATTTTCGCCTGCAAGGCTGCCACTGCGCCTTCCTGATTGTCCAACCCCTGATAAATGACCTGGAAGTTATCGAAAGCCACCCACGACTCATTGCGTGCCACTCCGGCAAGCTTCATGCCGACACGAAGTTTGCCATCTTCTCCCACATAACAGCTCACGGTGTTGAGATAATTCCCCGAATCGGATTTAAACACTTCCTGCGATGAAGCCTTGTCTGTGGGAAGCCATTTCCCATTCAGGTTACCATCAGCCGTACCGGACACCTGCTCCCATCCACCGATTTCCGGCTTACTGTCATACGGAAAATCAGCAATATGATGAATCGGGGCCGAAGCGTCGTTTCCAAACACGGAGGCCATCACCTTGTTCACTTCGTCTCCTTCGGTACCCCAAGCCGCATGCCACACGGACGTGGTCGGAGAACTCGGGCTATAGAATCCTTGCACGGTGATTTTATAGAAACCTTCGGGCAAACCGGCCACATCCTGATAAACTTCCCAATCCCGGCCATTCCAAACTTCGGTAATTTCCGTACCATCGTTCTTGAAATCTCCGTTTCCCGTCTTGATCCACCCGTCATTGCTCCTCGCAAAGCTCGGATTGACCAACAAACCAGTCACATTATCTGTAGCCCCGCTCTCCATCATGTCGGCCACGTCCTGCTTAAACAGCTCTTCGGCGTATGCCTCTGCCCCGTCTATCTCTGCCGGTGTCATCGAACCGTCATCATAAGCCCGATAGAGTTTGTCCAAGTAATCCTCATAAGAAGGCAAGCCGACCTCACTGTAAGGACTGTCGTCAAGTCTGGCCTCCAACATAGGAATCACCACGTCGTTCAGTTTCTTATAAGCGGCAATATCCACAGCCAAGGAATCCTTCCGGGCATTCACCATCCGGATTGCGGCAGCCCAATCGTCATCCGCCAACCCTGCATTTCCCGCAGCTTCCTTGGCGCAGGCCAAGACTTCTTCATACTTCGCCTTGCCCGATGCCGAGAAGTGCGCATTTGCTTCTATCTGCCCTTGCAAATAAGCTTCGGCATTTTTTACCGTACGGGCCAATTCGGCAGCCAGCCCGCCTTCGTTACCCATATATTCGAGCTTCACATTGTCTATACCAAACCAGTTACAATTGGTGTTTTCGGTCATAAAGCCAAGCGTCAAATCGCCGCCCCGGGAATAAAACTCCAATACAACCTTACGCGGCGCAGGCACGTCGGCACCGCCCGGCGTACCATTCTTTATACCATAAAATTTCACCGTATGCGCCTCGGCCCTGAACTTCTCGTCATATTTCGACGCATCAGCAAAGAGATACAGCCCCCGGGGGATATCGTTCAAATTACTTTGATTGTAACCCAAAGTCACGGCCGACAAACGGTAACGGCCGGAAGGCATGTTCCCAAACTTCTGATAAAGATGTATGGCACTGGTTCCTCCCGGTTTGGTCCACTTCTCGCAGAACTGGTCCATTACCACAGATTCATCATCCGGGTCCTGGTATTTGTCATTCTTCTGATGCCCTAATGCCGGAGAGCCACCATCCTCAATCCAACCTCCATTGCCCGCATCGAACGAAGGATTGGCCAACAAATCCGTAAACTTGGGATTCTCTTCGGAAGCCCCGGCTCCCATTTGGTCGGTCACGGCCTGTTGCAATTCATCCGCCGCACTTTCCAACTCTTCAGCCGTGGCATCTGTCTTTTCGTAAAGTGCCACATATCCTGCCACATCCGTATAACCGTTCTCGCCGGCAAACTCCAATTGGGCCTGCAAAGCCTTTTTAGCCTGATAAACAAAATAAGCTTCGGGCGTAACAAACGCCCAATCGGTCTCTACCTTATCAAAACCGCCCTGTTCCTTGTCGGCAAAAGGATACACCACCGTGCTGCCGGGATTCACGCCCCACACGCCGTTCATCGTCACCGCATTGCCGGAAACCGTCCCGAAATCGGGATCCTGGTCCACAATCTTTATCGCATAATAACCATTTTCCTGCTTTTGGATTTGCCACAAGGTATGGCCGTCCGACCCGCAATCCACGTATGCACTTGCAGTACCGGTCACATAAATCTCATGAAAACGGTTGCCGTTGGACGGCCCGTCCAGCATGTTAAAAATCCAACCTTTGCCCGGCACCTTCGGTTCCTGTACCAATAATGGCGGACGTTCTTCCCCGTAAGCCATGGTTATTTCCTGCCCGATGGAATCCACGCTCAGTTGCGTGCCGGAAGCATTACCGGCTGCAATAAACTTCCGGGTAGCCACATGATAGATGTAATACTTTCCCCCTCCCGTCCCGTCGGTTGCAAGATTGGGTTCCACTGTCACAATCGTGGGGTCGTCATACTCGGCGGCCCACAGAGGCATCGTTGAAGAAGTAGCGCAGCACAATGCCATGGCTGCAAGGATTCTGTTCTTCATTTCTCTACGTTTTTAAAGATTAATGTATAGTCTTCCTTTGACTCTTTACACGGCTTACGAACAAAGGCGCGAAAAAGCACAAAGGGAGGAAACTTTTTTTCGTTTTAACTCAAAAAAAGGAATAAAAGAAAGGCGATTTTGTATCTTTGTCCCTCAAACAAAAACTAATTTAACGAATATGATCATAGCCGTAGACTTCGACGGAACCATCGTAGAACACCGTTACCCTGAAATCGGACGTGAGATTCCCTTTGCAGTAGAAACATTGAAAAAGCTCATCGAAGACCGCCACCAACTCATCTTATGGAGCGTACGGGAAGGGCGTTTGTTGGACGAGGCCGTAGAATGGTGCCGCCAAAGAGGAGTAGAGTTTTATGCCGTAAACAAGGACTTTCCGGAAGAGGACACCGACAAAAACCGACATTACAGCCGCAAGCTGAAAGCAGACTTGTTCATCGACGACCGCAATTTGGGCGGACTTCCGGACTGGGGTACCATCTACCGGATGATTAAAGAAAAGAAAAGCATGGCGAAACTGTTACAGGAAGAATGGGAAGAAGACCAACCCGTGGCACAAAAGAAGAAAAAGAGATGGTGGTTCTGACCTCCATCTCTTTTTCTTTCCATACCCTATATACATAAAGGTATCAATCCTTATCATCGAAATTGTCCTCACGGAGATAATGACTGCTTCGTGCCGGGGATTTTGAATTACTAGCGTGTGACTCCTTACCGTAACCGCCATAATTACCATAACCGCCATAGCTGCCATAAGAACCGTAACGGCCGTAACGGCCATAATTACCGTAACCGTAGTAATAACCATACTTGCGCTGTTGCAAGTCTACCCCGTTAAGCACCAAGTTCATCTTCGGCAATTTTCCTTCCTGATGAATCGTATTCACGATATTGAAATTACGTTTGAGCGAATAATCACACCGGCACACAATAAGAGTGGCATCAGCCAAACGCCCTAACAATAAGGTATCGCTCACCAGACCGACAGGCGGAGTATCGACAATCACCATGTCATACCATTCGCGGAAACGTGCAAAAGCATCATCCAAACGTTCCGAAGTAATCAGTTCGCCGGGATTAGGCGGAATCAAACCCGCAGGCAATACGTCCAGATTGGCATGCATGCCGGAATTGAATATCTGCTCACGCAAAAATCCGTCCGAACTGTCTTCCCCGGCCAAATAAGTCGTCAGCCCATGATGCCCCGTGACTAGACCGAACAACTTGGCCAATCGCGGCTTACGGATATCCAATCCGACCACCAAGACTTTGCGCCCCATCAAAGCCATACTCATGGCCAGATTGGTTGACACGAAAGTCTTTCCTTCACCGGGCATCACCGACGTGCACAAGAGTACCTTTTCGCTCTTCTTCATGACAAAGCCTAAATTGGTACGCAGGCTACGGAACGTTTCCTCCATTATATCATTTGAATTCTCCCGCACAACAATCGCCCTTTTGCCGTCCTTCAAATCCCCAGCCACGAAAATATCGCTCAAGACGTCCAAATCGGTCAGCTTTTCAATATCATTACGTCCTTCGATGCGATAGCGCAACAAGTTCAGCAAGTATATCAGTCCGGCCGGGATGGCTACACCCAAGACCAAAGCGATAAGTGCCACCAGTTTCTTTTTCGGAGAAATAGGACGGATAGTACTTTCCGGCGCGTCGATAACCTGCGCCTTGTCCACCGTGGAGGCCAAAGAAATGGCGTTCTCCTCGCGCTTCTGCAACAATATCTGATAAAGTGCCGCCTTTACAGACTGCTGACGGCCAATATCGGTAAGCACACGTTCCTGGGTAGGCGCATCGGAAAGACGTCCGATGAAGAGGTCGTATTGCTCGTCCACATGCCGCTTCTGCACGCGCATATTATCATATACCGTAGAAAGCGAATGACGGATGCCCGGATAAAGGGAAGAAATGGCATTGGTAATCGACACCACCACGGGCGATGACTCGGGAGCCGTTGTCAACAAGCGTTTACGCTCCACCACTTTTGCATTGTAACCTGCAATCATGGAATTCAAACTTTCGTCTGTCAACCCGAGATTGGCAGGAATGATTTCCATGTAGTTGGCCGGATTGTCCACATATTCCTTCAAGGATTTCACCAAAAGCATCTGGGTCTGCAACTCTATCTGTTGCGTCTGGTAATTCTCCAAACCCTTATATGCCGCTTCTGCGTCTGACATCAAGTCCACCAACTGATTTCTTTTCTTATACAACTCCAAGTCCGACTCTGTCGTGCCTAATTCCGCGTCAATGATCTTGATACGTTTGTTGACAAAGGCTTCCGTCTTGAGAGCCACCTCGTTTTTCACCTCGTTGGCATCCTCATTATACACGCGAATCAGCTCGTTCATATAATCTTCCGCCCGTTGGCGCTGCGTATCACTCATGGTAATACGGGCTATCGTCGTCATCTTGCTGATAGGCTCAATGGAAGTGGCACCCAAAAAAGCTTCGGCCATGATTGCAGGACGGAAAATGCCTATCCTCAAAGTCCGGCCATCGGATGCACCGGCAAAATTGGGATTCGGGCGCAATGTCACCCAACCGGACAATGTCTTCACCCTTACCGGGAAACTCTTGACATCGGCCTCGAAACGTTCCCGCAACGCTTCACCCTCAATATGGTAGCCACCTTCTTGCAAGGGCGTGATTTCCATAGACAACGGCATAGACAAAGTATCCAAATCCACCGGTGACATGTCGGCCACGACCGGTGACGTACGGTAAAGCTCCTCATCACGCAACACGCCGTCGAACGAATAACGGACATACAGTTTAAGATTTGTCACCGCACGCCGCGCCAACGTTTTGCTTCCCAAGATTTCCACTTCATTGTCAAAACCGTTGCTGTTCGTCAAAACGCCCAATTGCGTAAAGTCGGCCAATCCTCCCCCCGACATTCTTCTTTTATAGGGGTCATCCTCCTTTATCAGGACTTCGGCCCACGTGGAATAAACCGGAGATTTACACCTAAGATATAAAAAGGCAACGAAAAGGCAACCGATAATGGATATGGCAAACCAATGCCAATGCAAGATGACCGCATCCAATATTTCACGATAGTTAAAACCGGAATCCTGTTCCTCAACAACGTCGTTGGTTTGAAAAGTTTTTTGGGGCATGATATTATTTTTTACTCTATGATTATTCTTGTCCAAGCCGCAAATTTAGAAATATTTGACATACATTCCAAATAAATAGACGAAATAGTTCTTCATTTCGTATTTTTTAGTTCACAACCCAAATAAAAATCAATATTTTATTGTACGACTACTAAAAAATATATACATTCGCAGCCACGTAACCAACTATTCGAAGAGATAAAACATGAAAATTAAGAATCTGGAAGAATCCGGCATTGTAAAATTGGCTGTCATTTGCAACGACATCGCGTTGCTCATGGTGAGTTACTGGCTTGCGTTCGCGTTCTCCTACGGTTTTGCATTAGCCGGCTGTTTTCCGTATGCCTTAAAAATCACATTGCTCATCGGTGTCCTCACCATCATCCCCACGTCTTACGTAGCCCCACCCCTCTTCCTGAAACGGATGACGCACGGCAACGACATCCTGGGGCGTTCCGTTTACACAGTTTCCCTACAAACCTTGTTCATGATGACGGCCATGAGCCTGATACGACACTCCTACATGACTGCCGGAGAAGTATTGACCGGAAGTTGCATCTTTCTATGCCTGCTGTTTTCCGAACGTTCCATCATACACCATCACCTGAAACGTTTACGTTCGCAAGGGCACAACCTGCGACATGTGATATTAGTAGGCCATCCGTGGAATCTGGCAGACATTTACCATACCTTGAACGACCATTCTCTCGGATTCAAAATCCAGGGCATCTTTACCCGTAAGGACTTGCCGGAATCTATGCGGTTACCCAAATTGGGAGACCGACGTGCAGTCATGGCATATCTGCAAGAGCACCCCGAAGTGACAGACTTATACATGGTGCCCGATACGGATTACACCACAGAAACGGAAGAAATCTACCGATACTGCGAGAACCACATGATTCGTTTCTACGCCCTGCCCGTATTCATGGAGTTCCTGACCAAACGTATGGAATTGTCGCACTTAGGCAGCACCATGCTACTGAGCGTGCGAAACGAGCCGCTGCAAGACCCGGTGAACCGTGGAGTGAAACGGCTTTTTGATATTTTGACGTCCGGGGTGTTCCTATTTACCGTCTTCCCTATTGTGTACCTCATTGCGGGTATCATCATCAAAATACAAAGCCCGGGGCCTATTCTCTTCAAACAAAAACGGAACGGACTGGACGGAAAGGAGTTCTATTGCCTGAAGTTCAGAAGCATGCACGTCAACAAAGACAGCGACCGCCTACAAGCCACCAAGGACGACCCACGCAAATTCAAATTCGGTAACCTGATGCGCAAAACCAACATCGACGAGTTGCCGCAATTCATCAATGTGTTCAAAGGCGACATGAGCCTCGTAGGACCGCGCCCGCACATGCTGCTCCACACGCAGGAGTACTCGCGCCTGATCCGACGTTACATGGTGCGCCATTTAGTGAAACCCGGCATCACGGGATGGGCGCAAGTGCAAGGTTTCCGTGGCGAAACGAAGACATTGGACCAGATGGAGAACCGGGTGAAAGCTGACATCTGGTACGTGGAAAACTGGAGTTTCGGCCTCGACCTGCGCATCATGTGGCGCACGCTCGTGAACATGTTGAAGCACAATGAGGAAAATGCTTATTAATCACATTTACATATAATATTATGAAAGGTATCGTATTAGCCGGCGGGTCGGGCACACGCCTCTACCCCATCACAAAAGGCGTAAGCAAACAAATGCTTCCCATTTTCGACAAACCGATGATTTATTATCCCGTATCGGTCTTGATGTTGGCCGGCATCCGCGACATATTGATCATATCCACACCTCACGACCTGCCGGGATTCCGTCGGCTGTTGGGAGACGGCAGCGACTTTGGCGTACGCTTCGAGTATGCAGAACAGCCCTCTCCCGACGGACTGGCTCAGGCTTTCCTCATCGGCCGCGAGTTCATCGGAAGCGACAGTGTCTGCCTGGTATTGGGTGACAATATTTTCCATGGAGCGGGATTCACCGGTATGCTGCGTGAAGCCGTGGCCAATGCCGAACGCGAAGGAAAAGCCACCGTATTCGGTTATTGGGTAAACGACCCGGAACGCTACGGCGTGGCCGAATTCGACAAGGCCGGCAACTGTCTGAGCATAGAGGAAAAACCGGCTTTGCCAAAGAGCAACTATGCCGTGGTGGGCTTGTATTTCTACCCCAACAGTGTGGTGGACGTAGCGGCACATATCAAACCATCGGCCCGGGGCGAACTGGAAATCACCACGGTGAACCAAGTCTACCTGAATGAAAGGAAACTGAAAGTAAAAAACCTCGGAAGGGGATTCGCCTGGTTGGACACCGGCACACACGACAGCCTCTCCGAAGCCTCTACTTTCATCGAAGTCATCGAAAAGCGGCAAGGGCTGAAAGTGGCCTGCTTGGAAGGTATCGCCTACCGTCAGGGTTGGATCAGCGCGGAGAAATTGCGTGAAGTGGCACAGCCCATGCTGAAGAACCAATACGGACAATACCTTATGCGACTGAGCGAGGAGGTTTTCGAGCAAGAATAAACTGATGACAGAAAACTGAGTTTTCGCTTGCCTCTGCACCTACCTTTTTGTATATTTGTACCCTGAATTTAACCGAATAAAAAATACAATGGGTATAATAGCAAAATTATTGGGCAAAGCTCCCCAAGAAGAAACCGCGCGAGTGGGAGGAATGGAAGACTTCATGACCCTCATCCGTGTATATTACCAAGCCGTAATGGCCATGCAAATGGGAATCAGCAATCTGGCCGCACTGCCGGACCTGCGCATCTTTAAACAAACGCTGCACGTCCCCACGGTAAACAACAAGCTAGGCATCGGCGAGAGGAAACGTTGCCGTACCATGCTGATGGATGTCTACGGCATGGAAGAAAACTTTTTCAAGGAGATAGATGCCAGCATCAAGCGTAACTGCCGCAATGTGAACGACATCAAGAACTATCTGCTTATGTTCCAAGGATTCAGCCAAGACCTGATGATGCTCATGGGCAACCTGATGCAATGGAAATTCCGCATGCCTTCGATGTTCCACAAGGCCCTGCGAGGCATGACAGCCAAAACCATACATCAGATTATGACCAAGAACGACTGGCGCGATGACAACATACGACGCACTTGCGTCAACATCCGCCAATACCAAATGCGTTTAGGGTACAGCGAAGCATGGATGACCGAATATGTCCACCGCATCGTCCTTTTGGCCAAGAAAGAGCCTAAACCCAAAGACATGGACGAGAAAAAATAAAAAACGCTTGGGACGTTAAACGTTTTTTCTTAATTTTGTAACGAGAAGGCAGAAATGACAGCAGAAGAAGATGCATTATTACGGACATTAGAGGCTCGCGTCACTCAAATGGCGTTGGAATACAAAGCCTTGAAAGACCGTTATGCCGCGTTGTCGCGCATCATGGAAGAAAAAAACGCCACCATAGCCGCGCTACATTCGCAAGTCGACCGCCTGCAAACAGATTATGCCAACTTGAAAACGGCCAAGATGATCGACATCAGTAGCGAAGACATGAAAAACGCTAAGTCGAGATTATCAAAGTTAGTGCGTGAAGTAGACAAGTGTATCGCACTTTTAAATGTGTAAAACATCATGGAAGTAAGCGAGGACTTTACCATAACCCTGAGATTAGGACAGCAACCTTTGTCCATCACCATACGGCGGAAAGACGAGGAAGCCTACCGGGCAGCCGAAAAGCTGATTAACCAACGATACAACAGCTACGCAGCCCAGTATCCGGATCAGGGCAATGAAATTTATTTGTGCATGGCAGCGTTGAGCATTGCGCTCTCGTTGAAAAAAAACGAATTCCGTAACGATACACAGCCATTCGTTGACAGCATGAAACGCATGTTGGACACTTTGGATGAAACCTTAGGGACGAAAGCACAATAAAAACACTCATTCTACAGGAAAAACCACACGCACTGTTTCCCTTTCTCCGCACCATGCGGACGGGGTGAGCGGTGCGTGATTTTTTATATTATTCATTATAAACAAAAAAAGATATGGTATTTATAATCTCCGTAGCTTGCCTCATCGTCGGATGTATAGCAGGATTCGCTTTGTTCCGCTATGTGGCAACGGGTAAATATCGGCAAATCATCGAAGAAGCGAGCAAAGAAGCCGAAGTCATCAAAGAGAAAAAACTGCTCGAAGTGAAAGAAAAGTTCCTGAACAAGAAGTCGGAACTGGAAAAGGAAGTGCAGCAACGCAACCAACAAATACAGCAGCACGAAAACCGCCTGAAACAACGTGAACTGAGCCTGAACCAACGCCAGGACGACCTGAACCGCAAAAAAGGCGAAATAGAAACTGACCGCAAACGGTTGGAAAACCAACAGCAAGGACTGGCCCGTCGCGAAGAAGAATTGAAAGAACTGGAAGCTAAAGAGCGCGAGAAACTGGAAGCCATCAGCGGCCTGAGTGCCGATGAAGCCCGTGAACGATTAGTGGAATCCCTGAAAGACGAGGCCAAGACCAACGCGGCAAGCTACATCAATGAAATCATGGACGAAGCCAAGTTGACAGCCAACAAGGAAGCCAAACGCATCGTCATACAAAGCATACAGCGCGTAGCGACGGAAACGGCCATCGAAAACAGCGTGACCGTATTCCACATTGACAACGACGAAGTGAAAGGACGTATCATCGGCCGTGAAGGACGCAACATCCGTGCATTGGAGGCTGCCACAGGCGTGGAGATTGTCGTGGATGACACTCCCGAAGCCATTGTCATTTCTGCATTCGACCCCGTACGCCGGGAAATTTGCCGCCTGGCCCTGCATCAGCTCGTAGCCGACGGACGTATCCATCCGGCACGTATCGAAGAAGTGGTAGCCAAAGTGACCAAGCAAGTGGAAGAAGAAATCATCGAAACGGGAAAACGTACGGCCATCGACTTGGGTATCCACGGCCTGCATCCTGAACTGGTACGCATCGTGGGTAAGATGAAATACCGCAGCAGCTACGGACAGAACCTGTTGCAGCATGCCCGTGAAACAGCCAATCTCTGTGCCGTAATGGCTTCGGAACTGGGTCTGAATCCGAAAAAGGCCAAACGCGCCGGCCTGTTGCACGACATCGGCAAGGTGCCCGACGAGGAACCGGAATTGCCGCACGCCATCTACGGTGCCAAGTTGGCCGAGAAATATAAAGAAAAACCGGATATCTGCAACGCCATCGGTGCCCACCACGACGAAATGGAAATGACTTCATTGCTCGCTCCCATCGTACAAGTGTGCGATGCCATCAGTGGAGCACGCCCGGGAGCACGCCGCGAAATCGTGGAAGCCTACATCAAGCGGCTGAACGACCTTGAAAACATCGCCATGAGTTATCCGGGTGTCACGAAAACCTACGCTATCCAAGCCGGACGCGAGTTGCGCGTCATAGTGGGTGCGGACAAGATTGACGACAAGCAAACGGAAAGCCTGAGCGGAGAGATTGCCAAGAAAATCCAAGATGAAATGACCTATCCGGGACAGGTAAAGATCACGGTTATCCGAGAAACCCGCTCGGTAAGTTATGCGAAATAAGAGAATATTTCATGAACATGATGCCTTTCCTTTCACCACGAGGGGAAAGGCATATTTATTCAAAGCCGGACATGGAAAAATATATAAAGGCCATAAGCCAATGGATTGACGGAATCCCTTATGAAAAGGCTTTTTGGAACAATGTGTATCGTTGGAAACAGACATTCAACGGAATGATGCAATGGTCAAACTATGGCGGAATCATCGATTTGGAATGTTTTGACGCAAACCGTTTCCTCTCATCCTGCACTTCCTGCAAACCTAAAGTTTTGGACGTGGGATGCGGATTAAGCTATGCAACCGGTAACTATATAGAGATTAATGGTACTAAAACGGCACTTGACCTCCATTACGTAGACCCATTGGCTGATGTGTTCAATGACATTAAGAAAAGGTACCACCGTAACCTGCCGGACATAGAATTCGGCATGGTGGAATACTTGTCGGACTTCTTTCCCTGCCACGACGCAGACCTGATCATCATCCAAAATGCACTCGACCACTCTGCCATGCCCATAAAAGGCATACAGGAAGCCTTCTCCACACTGAAGACCGGGGGCATATTATATCTCAACCATCATCCTAACGAAGCTGAAACGGAACAATATAAAGGTTTTCACCAGTATAACATTGACGAAGAGAATGGAAAACTCGTCATCTGGAACAAAACGGAAAGGTCTATCATTCAAGGTTTACTTGGTGCACACGCAGACATAACCGTAACCCGCCACGAAAACGGACATATAATAGCCATAATAAAAAAACTATCCGAAATACCATCGGAAGAATATCTTTCAGGTCATGACCGCATGCAAATATGCCACGCACTCATGGAAGTGGCCGGTAAATTAAAAATAAGCTATACTTTGAAATCTTCGTTAAAATATACTTTTTATAATTCCGTACAATTCATTGTACAAGCCCTACCTTGGGAAGCGAAGATGAGAATAAAGAAACTTATCAAACAGGCATGAATTTAAAAGGATGCAAAGCAAAAATATCAAATGGATCAATACAGCCCGCGCACTCTGCATGATTTCCGTTTACTTGCTCCATAGTGAATTCTACTATGGAGATGCAGGTTTTTCATACGGTTATGCTCTGACACCGTTCTATGTCAACACATTCTTTTTTATTAGCGGCTACCTGCTTTTCAAAAAATATATGAAAGTTCCCGAAACAATCTGTTTTCCAAAAAAGGAATATCATAAGCTGATAGCCAACGTGATTTTCAGGTTAGTCATCCCCACCCTCGTCTTTTCGACCTTAATCTACATCCCCAAAATGATATTCCACGGGAATCCCCTATCTTTCGGGCAATACCTTCATGATGTATGGGGAGGAACCAGTTATTGGTTTACTTCCGCTTTATCCGTCGCACAAATCTTATTGGCAGTTTTGTTACTGAGCCAACGCAGTCATATGGCGTTCTATGTAGTCGCATGCACTCTTTTGTCCCTTTTGGGAATACACCTCCGAGGTATCTTCCCCTCCCCTTTTCCTTGGTACTATCAAACAGGAATGGCTTCTACCTTATTGATGAGCTTGGGCGGTATATATTTGAGATACGAATCCCGAATTAACAAAATAATATCAAAACCCTACGTTTTCGGAGTAGCAGCTTTCGTATACCTTTACAGTATCATGATTACAAATCCCGCACAGCTTCAAAAAACAATACCGGACATCTACATGCATTTATGGGAATATCTGACCATCCTATGCAGTATTATTTGTATCATTACCCTCTCACACCTGCTCCCTCAGGTAAAATGGTTGGAATACATTGGAAAGAACTCCATTATATTTTACTTCTTCTCCGGAGTAATGCCAGCTTTATTCGGCAGCATCATTTCGCTATTCGCTCCCAATGCCTCATACGCCCTTACTTTAACCGTAACTTCCATTGCCCTACTGGCTGCAACAGGGATAAACTTGATTATCCAACAATATTTTCCCTACCTTACCGATTTGCGGAAAATCCTATTTCCCAACCAACAAGCTTTGCATAAGAAATCAAATTAATTTCTTATGCAAAGCCCTACATGCATAATTAATATAATAATATGCAGACTTTATAATCCCTATTTTTTCCACATTCATATAAATATTCCATTGCCAAGAGAGCACGGCTAACTTCCGTGAAGAGACGGAAGCTTTCCGCACACGGTATAAAGCGGTTACCGTATTCGTATTACGAGCTATAAAGCCTTTCTTTAAAATAGATAACCATAAAGCGTAGTCTTCATGATGAATCGGCCTGAACAGCACCTTCCCCACTTTCGCAACATCATAAATACCTGTCAGGTTTCCAATCACATTACCTTTAAGCAAACATTCATAAGAAGCCGTATCCGGAGCCTTTATAATTCGACCTGCCCGAAACCCCTCTTCATTCATCTTTTCATAATTAGAAAAAACGATGGCCGTTTTTTTATGATTAAACAACCGAACCTGTTGCTCCAATTTAGTAGGGAACCAAATATCATCACTATCCAAAAAAGCGATGAAGCGTCCCTTAGCCTGCTGTATTCCTATATTCCTTGGAATAGCAGGAATGCCTAAAGGCTTATAGTTCTGCAACAGATGTATACGGGAGTCCTTTTTCACATATTGTTCTACAATATCTTTGGAATTGTCTGTTGAACCATCATCCACGACAATCAATTCCCAACACGAATAAGTCTGTGAAATCACAGAAAGTATAGAATCTTCTATAAAACGCCCGGAATTATAAACCGGCATGATTACAGATACCATATCCATCGCCATAGACACGTTACTTAGAAAACAAGTAATGTTTTAACTTACCAAATGCTTTTATAGACCTCTTCAAATCAGAAGGATACGCCAACCCGACCCTCAACCTATGAAGGATATAGCTAAAGCGCAAATAATATTTCTTACGAGCCTTGTTACAGAAATCCACCATGTCTTGTGCCGAAAGTCCCGGCAAAGAAAGCACTGTATTATGGGTACCATCTGCTAAACAATATTTTGCATAGTCCAACTCTATATAACCATTTGATTTAGCCCATGTATATGCCTCTGTTCCCGGATAAGGTATTAAAGGAAAAAACTGTGCCGTATCCGTATTCAATTTCAAAGCCAAATTCAAAGTCTCGTTCATCGTTTCTCTCGTTTCTCCGCAATTACCCACCATGTAACAAGCATGAATAAGCAGACCTGCCTTTTTTGCATCAGAAACATAGCGATAGAATTGCTCCACTTTCGTTCCCTTCTTTATATTGTCTAATATTTGCTGACTCCCGGATTCGATTCCGGGAATAATCAACCGACAACCCGCCTTTTTCATCGCACACATGGTTTCATAGTCCAAATTTACCCGTGCATTGCAAAGCCACTTCAAACGTTTATTAAGCCCTTTGTTTATCAATAAATTACAGATTTCCAGAACCCGTTTTTTATTAACCGTGAAAGTATCATCCTCTATCACGACTTCTTTGACATCCGGAAAATTCTCCGCAATATACTCAAACTCATTCACTACATTCTCTGCAGAACGTGCCCTGAATATATGTCCATGCATGGTTTGCGGATACACACAAAAATTACAATGGAACGGACATCCCCTTCCCGTAAAAATCTGGATAGAAGGATAAGTAGCCGCCGCAAAGAAATAATCCCTTTCGTTCAGGTTGTTTTTAATAAAAGTGGAAGCAAACGGGATTTCATCCAAATTCTTTATGGAAGGCATAATCCCCGTACGTATAAAAGTCTCCCCTTGCCTCAAGCACAATCCCCTTACTTGCAGAAGCTCTTCCCGGTTCTCAATGGCGTCAGCCAATTCTTTTATAGTTTCATCATACTCTCCTATCGCCACCGCATCTACCGCCTTGGAATATCCTAATGTTTCCTCCGCACATGCAGAAGGATGGGTTCCAACCAGAACAAGAAAGGAATGTGGATACATTTGCTTGATACGTCCTGCAAAACTCACGTCACTTTTTATGGAAGGTGTACTGGTATCTAAGACAAACAAAGTATTATCATCCGCCTTATTCGCAAGCAAGGTCAACGTTACTTCCTCATTTAAAGGTTTTGCCGGTGCATCCAAAAAATATACTTCATGCCCATTCTTCTCTACATAAGCAGCAGCGTATATCAGCCATAACGGATAATATAAAGCACCACTTTTTGTTATTGCCGGACTTCTAGATTCCCTTGAGAATTTACCATATTCTGCCTTAAAAGGCGGGTTTATAAAATAAACTTTCATACTTAATCATTCATAAATACACACTTACCCCTTATTTGTTTTGGCGTAATGCATGCGTTTCAGCATATCTATGCCAAAGATACAAATAATTAATCTTTTTACGCAATCAAAAGCCCAAAAATAAAAATAACAGAACTTGGCTAACCACCTTCCTCCCCCATTATTCAACACAATGTGCTCAATATCATATCTCTTTGCAGATATAGGAGCCACTGAGACTCCTCCCAATCTAAATTCTGCCAAATCAGCCGGAATGTATTTAAAACGTGCCCCTCCCTGATAAGCCCGTGTTAAAAAATCATGATCCATCATATAACGGAATTTCAAATCGTATCCTCCCCAACGGCGATAAGCTGCAGCCGTTACAAAAGTACCCTGATGGTCTACATTCACAAAAAACGGCATTAACGGGAACTTCATAGAGGGGATGTCACGCCCGGTAAATCCCGTATCTTTGTTGCGGATAATCACGTTTCCCCTGTAAACATCCACATCCGGTTCATAAAACTTTGCAACCACCTCCAATGCATTAGGCAGCAAAATATCATCACTATTAATGATTACAATCAAATCTCCTTTAGCATGAAAGATACCTTTATTGAACGCATCACTTATGCCTTTGTCTGGCTCGGAACAGAAATACCCCAAATGTTCTTTGTACTGTTCTATAATATCCAAAGTCCCATCTGTTGACCCTCCATCTATAATTACATAATCTATATATGGGTACTTCTGCTCCACCACACTCTTTATCGTTTCCTCCAAAGTATTCACACTATTATAACATATAGTAACGACAGAAATTACAGGATATTTCATAATTTAAATTTTCAAAATAAATTAAAAAGAATAGACAATCTCCCAAAAATGGACACAAAATGGTTTGCACAATCAAGTTCATGTCCGCAAATCAAAGAAACTTTGTTGAAACATTTTTTATAGTTTATCACCTTAAACGTTAACTCCTTGTGTTCTTCCACCATCAATTCAGCATAACCATTCCATAATTCTCTGGCAATAGAAGAACGTATCCTTTCATTTTTCCGTAACCTTCCAATTCTTTCTCTCCACCGGAATAATGAAGAGTTCACTTGTCCAACCGCATTTCGAGAATGTTGGCGATATAGGATATAAGGCTTATCATCAAAACAAACCCATGCACCCAATGCCATTGCAACATCATAAATCCATACATCGTGCATTCTCATATAGCGAGGAGTATACTTCAGTAACTCATTTCTAAGTTTATCGTTAAATACCATCGTACACCCTCCTACGAACTGATACATGAGTGCTTCACCATAAGTCAACAAAGGATGAATCTTTACACTATCCATTGGACACAAATTTTCATCAACCAACTGAGTTTGTCCAAAATACAAAGCAGGTCTGTCCACACAATTTCCAAATTGTTCTAATGCGGCCTTCAATTTATCTTCATGCCATACATCATCTTGATCCGAAAAGGCATACCATTCACATTTGGGAGCATTTAACAACAAATCCCAAAAACTCCGTGCCGGCCCTACATTTCGCCCTTCATACCATCGTAAGTTACCGTTCTTTTCCTCTTCAGCCAAGATCTGTTTTGTGCAATCCGAAGACCCGTCATCGCGTACCAACAAAGTACAATCTACTCCTTTTTGAGCATAAATAGAAACCAATTGCTCCTTCAAATACATTTGTCCATTATAAGTAGACATTAAAACCAATACCTTTTTCATTTCCCCTTTTTAATTGGCTCTATTACCGTCATCCAAACAACAATATCCACACTATTTTCTTCAGACATTACAAATCATTTCAGTATACGTTTTACAAACTCCATCCCTTTTTCTCCAATTACATTCCCTACTTTTTCTTTCAAAACTTGCTTGACGTCTCCAACCAATCCGGTACTTGTAATCAAACGTAAAGCCTCATTTTCGTCTGTATCACGCGTAAACACCTCAAAAAGGTATGACTTATTAATTTCAGTAGATAGAAAAGTACCCATGTTTTCTAAAAAATCCTCTTTAGAAGAAGCAGATAAATAATTTATACCAAGATTTTTGGCATAATCCCTTACTAATGTACGCGACTGATTGCCATAATGTCCAGCAGCCGCAATATATGGATTCACACCTTCTTTAAATATATGACCAGGATTCAGATAATGAGTAAACTCACAACCTTTACCGTTATTTACCAATAAAACTCTGATATTTTTCCCCCAATGCCGGTTACCTAAAGCATTCATATCATAAAAAAAGGCCAAGTCTCCCAAAACTCCAAAATACAACTTATCAGGATGAACCAAAGCTGCCCCCAAAAGAGAGGAAAGAGTCCCATCCGTACCGAAACCTCCCACATTGCATGCAGAATTCACGGATTTTGGAATCTCAAAAAAATCCCACGATCTTAAAGACGTTAGAATACCGAAATGTATGGCACACCCCTCTGGAAGTCTGCAAGACAACTGTTTAGCCATCCATATATTTGAAAATGGCAAATCCGGAATTTTCTCATAACATCTGACATAATCATTTCTACATGATTTCAAAAAAGAAAGTGTACCCTTGCCTACATTTCGCTTTTGGCCATACTTCTCAAAGAAATGGGATTCGTCCATGTCGAACAAATAAGTAAGCTTACCATATCTGTCCCGCAATTGTCCATCCCTATTCACGCGCCACACTTCTTGTGCCTTCCCCCCCATATTAAAATGATCACCAGAAACTTCTCCCAGATGTATCATCAAACGAATATCCTGTAAACATGGTGCATTTTGTACTGTCAACAAAGCATCCACCTGCCTAAAATTCCCCTTATAACCACTTGTATGGTCACAAAAACACACAGCATTGTTATTTTCACAAAAAGCATCAATCAAACCCGTCTCTCTTGCTGTGAATGGACGATGTGCCCCAATAAATATAGCTATCTTACCCTGGGGCAAAGGAGGGAAATCCCCATCATAATCAATTCGTCTGACAACTTTAACATACGGCAATTGCTTAACCGACAAATCCCGGCTATATGTAGTTTCCAAATTCACATGAGCCGGTCCTCCGCCATGAAGTGTCAAAGCCGAAATCGCCTGATTAATGCGCAATGCCGCATTTTCCGCATCCTTCGTATCACGTACTGACGGGATATAAGTACTAAAAGTCAGAATATCCTTGGCATGTACACTACGATCCGTAACCTGGTCGTACAAATTTCCTAACCGTCTCAAGTCTTGTGTACCGGTGATTACCAACACGGGCAACTTCCTATAAAAGGCTTCTGTTAATCCCGGCATATAATTACGAGCCGCCGTGGCACCGGTACATGTAAGTACAACAGGTTCACCACTCTCCTCTGCCATTCCGCAAGCCATATAAGCAGCCGATCTTTCGTCCACCGATGAATACATTTCAAATCCTCCATCATACATCAATGAAGCATTCAACATCATATTAGTCCCTCCAGGAGAGGTCACCACCTTCTTTATATGATGAGCTTTTAACAGCTTGACAAGTATCTGTATACCCTTTTCACTAGAATAATAAGTTTCCATATTTCTTATACTTTTTTTCATTCCACATTATTCAAAAGAATAACGTCGACTATAATCATCTACTGTAAGATTCCCCAATCCCCCGGTCATAAAAACAGTATCTCCGACGACCGTTCGTCCCATCCCACTCACTAAGACTACAGCCATCTGTGCCACTTCTTCAGGTTTGGCATAACGTCCGATAGGACTGGAAACCAATGTAATGTCGGAATCGTCATCTAAATTCGACATAGATGTTTGCGTAGGCCCTGGCGCGATACTGTTCACCACAATTCCATGCGGTGCCAGAGATTTAGCCAACCCCATGGTTAATGCCCTTATCCCCCATTTACTCAAAATATAAGGAGAATTAGCCGGTCTGAGACTGGAAGAAGATGAGATATTCAGAATATTTCCTTCTATTTCATTATCAACCATATATCTCCCGAACAATTGGGATAGAAAAAATGTTCCTTTCAAATTCGTATCAACAACTTTGTCAAAATCACTTTCCGTTACATGGGGCATAGCCGTGCTTTCCACACCGGCGTTATTCACCAGTATATCTATCTTTTTTCCTGATAACAAAGTGAGTATCTCCCTTAAACTGTCTTCAAAAGAGCTTACATCCAAATTATCCATACGATAAAAATAAACCCTATTGGGAAATCTTCCATCCAATTCCTCAAAGCATTTTTTAAGCTTTCTTTCATCACGACCGGTCATGACCACGTATGCCCCAGCCTGCAGAAAAGCCTTTGTTATAGCCAATCCAATACCACTTGCACCTCCTGTAATCAAAGCACAACGTCCCTCAAGAAGTTCATTTGGAGATAAGGTAACTACGGTCACATGATGAACAGGAAATCCACCGATAAGAAAGCGCCCTAACCTTTTGAGATATTTTTTCCAACGTACCATATTATTTCTCTATTGAATGAATAAGATAATCCATAGACTTTTTCCGTTCCTTTTGCAAGAGATCTTGTACCAATCCATAATTTACAGGCTTAGCCCAATCCATACCCGTATCATCATATAGCCGTCCTGTAAGCCCGAACAAATCAAGAAAATCGTGAATTCTACCATTCTGAGAGCCTTGCTCTGTATCCTTAAATCTTTTAAACACCACAAAGTCCTTTGATAAATTAACAGACAGGGCACAAGCATGAAATGAATCTGTACATACAACCTCAGCTTCCGCCACATACCGTACAAACTCATAAGGTCCTGCACTTTCATCCACCATTGCATGGTACAATTCCAAACTCCCACTCTCCAAAGACGGTAAAAGAATAATGTCTCGTACACCCAATGTTTTTTGTACTTTTACGACTTGAGACAAGTATTCTTTTCTATTCCCCACAAAGTAACATAGAATATATTTTGATGGAAGTCGAAAAGGAATATCAGCTTTCCGGGAAAAATCCAACCACTGTTGAGATGAAAGTAAAAAAGTAGGATCCAAAACCCGTGAAACATTCTTCCCCAATAAAGATGAAAGATATCGAGCCGTATACCCTTCCCTGACTCCAATATGTTGGAATGAGAACAATAATTCTTTCACCCGGTCTTCATATTTTTCGGGAACACAATTTGTCCCTATACTTGAAGCATAAGCAACCCGCTTCCCGCCCCCTACAAAATCCAAAAACATAAAAGAATCAAAACGATGGCAACAATTCCATATTTGATCACTTCCCGTCATAAAAACATCTACTTCTGACAACAAACAGCGGTAATCAGATAAATTATGAACAATCCTATGATTATAATTCTCTTTATTAAAAACATCCAATTTTTGCTGCTTGACAGTACGAGCACGGAATATTCTCTTCAACGACAAGCCATATCTCCTAATCTGATACAGTAACCAACGGAAAAAAGAGAAAGATGTCCCATTCATAAAAACAAATGGATGCAGGATACATACGTCATAGCCCAAATCCTCCAACTTTTTATGTAGAGCATAAGATTGCAAACTTGTACCAAAATTACCTGTTCCTAGCCAAGTCACTAATGCTATTTTTATTTTCTTATCCATAAAACACATTTATTTTTGACGAATGAAATCACCTTTTTTCGTTCGCTATTGCCCATTCCAATAATCCAAGTTGAAACACAAACCGATATACAACTTGAGACAAAAACATATATAAACCGTTCTCCTCCCTCCTGAAGCGTATTAGCCAAAACAAGAGGCAAAACAAACGAAACAATTGTCACTATAACTCCTCTTCCTACAACCTGTACCACAAATGGACGTATAGGAAAACCAATCTGTCTTTTCAATAAAAAAAGACGTACATAAACCAAATAGGTATAAACTACAACATAAGTAATGTATGCAGCAACAGGAGGAAATCCGAGTTCAAATAATCCATAACTTGCGGGAAGTACAGCACATCCTAACCCACCGACATAAATATAGAATTTCTTTATATTTCCGGTGGCCTGCGCAAGCGTCGTCAATGGTGCCCCTGGCAAATCTACCAAGACCCCCAACATAGCCAATTGCCAAAATAACACAGCATATTCCGGTACCTCCTTCAACCAAACTCCAAGCACAAAATCAGCCTCAAGCACAAATGGGATAAAAAAGAATAACATTAAAATATATGAATACTTCGCCCCCTGTCTCACAATCTTAAAACACGTTACAAGATCATTCTCCGCATAGGTCTTTATAATTTGAGGATTCAAAGCCGTGGTAAAATTTCCTATAAACTGCTTGACCCCATTCTCCGCCTGCCCTGCAATTCCCCTCGCAGCATTGACAACGACCCCGAAAAACATATTAGATACAATATTAACTCCCTGGGTATTGAGTATATATGCTCCTGTACCGAGAAAATTCCATCCGGCAAAACCAAACATTTCTTTCAGCAATTTTTTATCTATGCCAAAACGGTATTTGCATTCCGTAAAATGCTTAGAACAATAACAGCCGTATATAAACCTCACTATTATTGCAGACAATGCAACTAATAAGGCATAGAAAAAAAGCTTATCAAACGATGAAATCACAATAGCATATGCAGCAGACAATCTGAGTAGAGCCTCAATGATACCCACATAGGCAAAAACATTCATTCTCTCGTGAGCTATTATAATGGCGTTATAAGGTAAACTTATCAACTGAACAACAAAAGTCAACAATGAGAATTGCAATACCCAAAAAGCCACATTCAAACGTTCTGGAGGTATCTGCATCCGATTAAACAAGAACCATCCTCCTAATAATTCTGTCAAAAGTACGACCAAAAACGAGAGAAGAAATTGTATATTGACACTTGTAGAAAAAACAAGCCCTAATTTTGCCTTATTATGATTGCCTATTTCAAAAGTCAAATATCTTGTAATAGCATTAGACAATGAAGCTGATATGATTGAAAACATTATTACTACGCCACCGACTATATTATAGATTCCAAAATCGTCTACCCCAAGGGCATCCAATGTTACCCTGGAAGTGTATAAATTCACAATCATGATAAAGAATGTGCGTATATAAAGCATCAATGTGTTTTTGGCGATGCGTTTACTATTCTGAGCCTCTTTATTAGTATCCATAAATAATCATTAAGGAAGCTACACACAAGTACATATTTCCTTCATCTTAGCACCCTCTGCCACCTTCCATTTTTTCCTCCTTTTTGGCAAAGTTACGAAAAAGTATTGATTATCAACATCTGATTTCAAGAAAAACCATTTCCAACCCTTTAGAAACATACCGCACTGACAAAAAGCACTATATTTAAATGTATATGACTTGATTATAGAAAACCCCGATAAACAAAAACACTAAAGCAATTACACCGACAATTGCTTTCGATGCATAATCCGGTTTTATAGTATAATATAAAAGAGGAAATAGTATCACTTCTACCACTCCCAACAACTCACTCAAACGAAATGCAAAAACAGGCAGATTATAAAAAAGTATAAACGCAGCCAAAGACAAAATCTCAACTTTCAGAAGAATAACCACAAACGGATTAAAACGAGCAATCAACTCACACTTCCAAAGCAAAAAATAAGTGATAACTATTTTTACCAAAAAGACTAAATTAAAAACATTTATCTCATCCCATAATCCTTGTTCCTGTAAAGAACGGTAAATCTCCATTTTTTCTTCTATATAAGGAATAGGAAGCATCAATAAAAAATCCATCTTCAAAAAATATATCAGATAGCAAAAAGGTATGATTGATGCATAAAATATATATTGCCACTTTTTAAAAATCTCATTAGAAAAAAAAACAAAACACACAAGAATTCCGGCAGTATAATGAAAACAAGTTGCACAAAAAATGCATAACAAATACCTAAATCGGTCTCCGGTCCTCAAATATTGAAGTGCAAATAAAAAGAAACCAGACGCAACCCCTACCCTTATCTGATTCATACCATGGAGCAAATAATAATTACTCAAGTAAACCAAAAGAGACAGAAAATATAAATCGGTCAATCTTCTTATGGATAGAATCTGAAGTGACAACGCCAATATAGCATAAATCAGAAATAAAAAGACGACATTATCAAACACATAATAGACCAGATAAGACAACAAGACGAACGATATTTCTGTTGTAATATCATAACTACTGTTATAGAGATTCACATAATTAGAATAATCATGGTCTATATCACTCGGCCGAAATCCTGCCACAAGAGCCATTCCCCCTCCTATTAAAATCAATAAAAGCAACTTAATAGAAGAATCGAGTCTTTCTTCTATAAAAGCCACTGACATTATAAAACAAAATAGGAAAAGTATTATGAAAATCATTTTATTCCGGCATCTTCAATTCTTTTTTCTTTAACATCTGTTCTCTTCCATATACATATAAAGAGGAACATAAAAAAGCAAAGAATACACAACCCACAACAATTAACATACGTTTAGGAGAGGAAGGACGCAAAGGCACTGTCACAGAATTCACGACCGTAAAAGATGGAGTTTTTTCCTGCAGTTTGGCTTTAGCGATTTGAACTTGCTGGACCCATTGGCTATAGGAAGTATACGACAATTGCAATTGATTCTCCAAGAAATCTTGCTGAGACATGTAAGACTGTAATACGGCACCCTTATGCGTATCACAATATTCAGAATATACACGTTGAGCTGCTTCGTAATCCTTTTGGCTCTCATTAAGCATTTTTTCAAAATAAACAAGATCATTACGTGCTTTGCTTGTCTTATACTCAATAATAAAATCTTGTAATCTCTGTTTGACCGAATCTGTCATCGTCGCAGCCACAAGGGCATCTTGTGCCGTAAAACCTATTGTGATTACGCTTGTTTTTTTGTCTACAGAACAAGATATATTATCCGAAATCATTTTACAGATATTAGATTCATCCTCCGTCAACCAAAAAGAATCTGTTCCTTCTGAATTAACTTGCTCTTCTTTTTTGGGGAAAATACTCTTAATAAAAGAATTTATATAAGAAAAACCGGCACTCCACCACGGGCGTTCCTGATGCACAGCAAAATAATCATATAATGTAGTCTTTATCTCTCCGTCCGCTGTTTGAACTTTCACATCAAACAGCGACACAAGGAAATCCGTAGAATTCAACACGTCTGGATAAATCTCGGGATAAAGAGCATCTCCATTCATACTACTACCCAAATTCAGTCCAACCATACTCGCTAAAGAGCCTATATTACCAGACAAGGATGCACCCGACGATATTTCCGGTGCCAAAGTCACGGTGGCGTTATATCCACGTGGTATACTACATACATATATAACAGCCACAACTGAGACTATGCCACAAATCTTAGCAATACATAATCTTTGTTTGAATAATACTTGAAAAATTTCTACCAAATCTATTGGCTGAGGTTCCTTTTTTGGGTCCATAATGCATTATTTAAGTATATTCACTAACGTTGCAATCATTGTAGCAATTGAAGCCGTAGAGGTCCCTATCGTCATCATCTCCTGTGGTGTCATCTTATTACGCTGTGGTTTAGTCGGAACCACAATCTCACACCCAGGCTGGATGGATTTGCTTGAACGACGTCCTAACTGCTCTACAGAACCATTCATATAAATGGTATACACACGGGACTTATGCGCACGGTCGGCATAACCTCCAGCGCGTTTAATATAGTAGCTGAGCGGTTTTCCTTTCTCATAATTAATGGAAATAGGATACATCACTTCCCCACTGATCTTTACCGTATTCGAAAATTGAGGTACCACCAACTCATCCCCTTCACGCAAACGCACATCGTCCAAACTTCCCGGATTCTTCATCGCCTTCTCTAAATTAATGGCAACAGGATAAGTATCCCCCAAATCCAACTTCAAATTCAAAATTGAATCTGCTTGCGCCATATTAAATTCTTTTTCCGAACGCAAGCTTTCTTCATAAACTTGTATTTGGGAAGCCTTCATAGCACTTTCACGTTGCTTTTTTTCTTCTTCTGTCAACAAACGTTGCAGACGGGCTCCTTTTGCATAAGCCAAAGAAGACAAGCCTCCAGCCGCCTTTACCAAATCACTCAAACGATAATCTTTATTATCCATGGCATAACTTCCGGAAAAGTTCACGGCACCACTCACTTTCACATTGCGCTGTTCCGAATAAGCCGGACTTTTACGCACAAAAACCTCATCGTACGGTTGGAGATGAAAGTCCTGACCGTCACCCATCACCAAACCGTCACGGAGAGAAAAGCTATAAGTCTCTGACAGTTTCTCATCATCGGTCACCGCATCCGGATTCTTGATACGGCGGAACACATCGACTTTCGCCATGGAGGCTGCCTCCGTAAACCCTCCGGCCTGAAGTACAAGGTCTTCTATCGTCGTATTGTCCGCATACTGATAGATACCTGGAAAATTAACCTCACCATCAATTGTCAATGTCCGCTCCCCTTTCATATCCAACGAACTTGGAATAAACAAAATATCATTCTTACGCAAAGGGATATCGGCTACCGTCCCGTCCATAATACCTTCCACATCCACGGATAAAGCTTCCATCGTCAGGTCTTCCTTTTGACGGTGCATTACAGCCCGTTTAAGAAAAGCATCTTCACGCAACCCATCGGCCGCTTTAATCAGCTGGCGTACAGTCTTGATGCTCCCATCCATCTGATATTGTCCGGGATGAAACACAGCTCCGCGTATTTCTGCCATATTGGAAAAACGAGGAATAACCGAATCTACATATAAAGAATCTCCGTCTTTCAATAAAAAACCGTTCATTTCAAACTCATCCACCGTATACACGGAATACTCTCGTCCGCTTTTACGTATCAGACGCACATTATCCGTATAAGCGTCCCCGGCAAACCCTCCGGCATAATCCAAAATACGGGAGACGCTTTCGTTTTCTTTCATTTCATAAAACATAGGACGCTTCACCTTGCCCCGTATATTCACCAAGCATTCGTACGGCCCTACCACAATCACATCGTTATCCGCCAAACGGATATCCCCCTTTGTATTCCCGTTCAGAATGTAATCATAGACATCGATGGTTGAAACCACACGTCCCTGACGGAATACTTTTATATCGCGTAACGTCCCGATTTCACTGATTCCCCCGGCCGCATACAACGCATTGAAAGCAGAAGATAAGGCACTCAACGTATAAGTCCCCGGTACCATCACCTCACCCATCACCTGTACTTGTATAGATCGTGTCTCCCCAACGGTCAAGGTTATGTTGGAATTCGCATAAAAACGACCTAATTGCTTTTTAACATAGTCGTTAGCCTCTTTTACAGTCATTCCGGCTAATGCCAAAGGCCCAACCCCCTCTATTGTCACAGTTCCGTCGGGCGACACCGTCCCCTCGAAAGTAGTCTGTGAAGCCCCCCATACGTCTATAATTACAGCATCACCGGCTCCCAGGCGATAGTTTGCCGGAGTCGGTATATTCATGCTCGGCTCAAAAGTCAGCATTTCATTATTGAAGATATTACGGCCAAAGACTTGACGGTCGTCTTCCTTGAAATAATTACGATAATAAATCAATGAGTCTATATCCATAAACCCTATCTCTTCGTTGAGTTGTTGGCCCTTCAGTGTTTTATCCTCTCCATCCTTTATTTCACGTCGCGAACGAACCATATAACCATTCTGTTTCTGGCGTTCATCCCGTGTCTTTTCTTTGTTGGTCCTCAAGCGGGACGTTCCACTTTTGGGTTGTGTCGTTCCGGTCAAGTCCAAAGCTCCGGGCTGCTTTTGTTCTGCCTCATATTTTTTACGAATACGCCGCAACTGATCTACCGTTACACCTTTTTGAAGCAATTGGGAAACAATATATTGTTGGTCTTTCCCTTTCTCCTGCTGTTCCATGACATAACGTACCACCTGATCGTCCGACATGGATTGAGAAAAAATAAATTGAAACCAAAAAAACGCCAAACAGGCTAGCAATATCCTCCTTGCCATATACATCAAAATTTCTTTCCTTTTAAAATAAAAACGACAGTGGTCAAAATAATTTTTATATCTAAAAACAACGAACGCTGTTGCAAATATTCTAAATCCATTTGCAAACGAATCAGCATTTTTTGCATCGAATCCGTATATCCATTATATAAAGTAGCCATGGAAGTCAATCCCGGACGCATCAAATAAATATAATCATAATCAGGATTCTCCTTTCTAATCAAATCAATAAAGTAACGCCGTTCAGGACGAGGACCCACAAACGCCATATCCCCCCGAAAAACATTCCACAACTGAGGTAATTCATCCAAATGATGTTCACGCAAAAATCTACCTACAGGAGTTAACCTATCATCCCCTTTCTTCGCCAAACAAGGTTTCCCGTCCTTCTCTGAATCAACCCTCATTGTCCGGAATTTCAATATATAAAAAGGTTTTCCCTTGTACCCTATTCGTTCCTGTCTAAACAATACAGGTCCATCACCTTGCCTTTTTAATAAAAAATAAACTAATAAAAAAACTGGAGACAACACTATCAAACCCAACAAAGCAAATATGGTATCAAGACCTTTTTTAATGGCTCGTTCCACCCAATTCATCCCATCACAAATCTCCATATTGACAGACATCTGACTCATTTTCCAATTCATTAAATCTAATTTATCTAAGTATAAAACTCCACAAGAGTGAAATTATTGCAAAATAACGATATTTTTTTTTCTCTCACAAGTAATGACTTAACCGTGTAGAAAAAATAAAGAACCGGAGAAAAAATAACAGCATGTTTATGCCTTTATTCAAAAGAATATCTTATCTTTGCAATTCAAACATCCGGGGTTGACATGGATTTGACAGCAGGATGGAATGGTACGTAAGCACGCAGAGGGTCGGTGATTTCCTCTATAATCTCAGTTACCAAGAATTTATCTGGCGAAAACAACTACGCTCTCGCTGCGTGATCGAAGTATAGTAGATTACCTTTATTTCGGCACCAGGTGCTGAAACGAGACATCACTCGGAAGCTGTGGCTCCGAAGCATTCCGGAAAAGTGGTGCAGCTAAATCGGAGATAGTCGTCCGTGGCCTTGCACGGACGGTGAAATCTTAAAGGATAAGGCGTAAATGGGTGGCTCGGGTCTTGTTTGCGCACGAAAACCGAAGGCCGGGATAAGCGTGTAGAAAGCGTATGGTTTCCCTGTTTGGACGAGGGTTCGATTCCCTCCAGCTCCACAAATTTGAAAGCAGCCCGTCATGCAGTATGCGTGTCGGGCTGCTTCTGTATTAATCACTCGATATGAAAGAATTAGCTTTAAAGTACGGATGCAATCCGAATCAGAAACCCTCGCGCATTTACATGACCGAGGGCGAACTGCCGATTGAAGTACTCAACGGCCGTCCGGGGTATATCAACTTCTTGGATGCCCTCAACGGTTGGCAACTGGTCAAGGAACTGAAAGAAGCCACCGGCATGCCTGCCGCCACGTCTTTCAAACACGTGTCTCCTGCCGGGGCAGCCATCGGCCTCCCGTTGAGCGACACGTTAAAAAGAATATACTTTGTGGATGACGTGCAAATTCCCCTCACTCCAATCGCTTGCGCATACGCCCGTGCACGCGGTGCCGACCGTATGTCAAGCTACGGTGACTTCATCGCACTGAGCGACACTTGCGATGCCGCCACCGCCACCCTCATCAAACGTGAAGTCAGCGACGGGGTGATTGCTCCGGATTACACGGAAGAGGCACTCCAAATCCTGCGCGAGAAACGCAAAGGCACTTACAACGTCATCAAGATAGACCCGGACTATGTTCCCGAACCGATAGAACATAAACAGGTGTTCGGCATCACATTCGAGCAAGGACGCAATGAAATCAAATTGAACGACCCGGCTTTGTTCGAGAACATCCCCACGGCCTGCAAGACGTTTACCGACGAGGCTAAACGCGACTTAATGATCGCCCTCATCACCCTGAAGTACACGCAAAGCAACTCCGTATGCTACGTGAAAGACGGACAGGCCATCGGTATCGGAGCCGGACAACAAAGCCGTATCCACTGTACGCGTCTGGCGGGCAACAAGGCCGACATCTGGTGGTTGCGCCAACATCCGAAGGTGATGAACCTGCCGTTCGTGGAGAAAATCCGCCGTGCAGACCGAGATAATACCATCGACATTTATATCAGCGACGACTATATGGACGTGTTGGCCGACGGAGAATGGCAGAAATTCTTCTCCGAAAAGCCGGAACCGCTCACACGCGAGGAAAAACGAGCCTGGATTGCACAAAACACTGGAGTGGCCTTAGGGTCGGACGCGTTCTTCCCCTTCGGCGACAACATCGAACGGGCGCACAAGAGCGGCGTACAGTTCGTGGCACAAGCCGGCGGTAGCGTACGCGACGACCATGTAATCGAGACTTGCGACAAGTATGGCATCACGATGGCTTTCACCGGCGTCCGCCTGTTCCACCATTAATCCCACGGCACACTTATGGCAAACTTTGGAGGAGATGACATCGACAAGGTAATCACGGGAGGAATCGTGTTTTCAGGGGGCGCTAAAAAGACTTCCGGAAACTCAAAAAACAAAGTGAAAACCAAAGCCAAAAAGAAAGCTTACATCACGGGAGCGCATGGTTCCGGGTCGGCAAAAATGAAGGCTGAAATCCGCCGCCGCAGAGCCAACCGGCATAAAAAGTAAGGTTTCCTGCCCACATAGACAGCATTAGAAACAGGTACAAGTAGTACGGATTTCTTATCCCCACTGCTTGTGCCTGTTTTTAATTTATATTTTTTACACAACTTTCACAAGCCCTTATGCACATTTAGACTAATGCTAATCATAGTATGTTGCGCGAAAAGTTGCCATGCCTTATCTTTGGTTAAAATATGGAGAAAGAAAACATACTGATTCAATTTGGGCAAAAAGTCCAACGGCTGAGAAATGAAAAGGGGCTTTCACAAGAACAACTTGCCGAAATAGCCCACGTACACCGTACTTACATCGGAATGATTGAGCGTGCGGAAAAAAACATAACCTTGTTAAACATAGAAAAAATAGCCAAAGCACTAAAGGTAAATATAAAGGATTTGTTTGATTGACATGGGAAGTTTAGACAACCGTTTTAGGAGGAAATGGCAAGACTATGGCGGGCACAGTGCTGCCATGGCCGAACATTCATTTTATAGTGTATTCGAACTGCTGTTCCAAGACACAGAATATGTGTTGGATACGCAGCCTACATGTTTCAACACTATATATGTAAACGTTCCACTTCCGTTAGAAGAACAGATGACCATATATACTCCTCCTTCCCCCATAAAGAAACATGGCATACAGCCTGATTGCCTTATCCGCAACACAAGGACGAACAAGACCATATATGTCGAACTAAAAAGACAAGACGGATGGGTGGAAGGAAAACCAAGATCAGCAGGCAGGGGCAATGCACACGAAAGGCTGTGCAAGTATTTTACGCCAGGACTCATAAAATTATTAAGGGATGCAGGCCATATAGCAGAACCATCATTACCTTTTTGGATTGTTTTCCAAGGGGACATAACAAGGGATCCTTGTCGCGTCAGGGAAATAACGTTTTGGTTTGACAAGTTCAAAGAGAATTATTTCTTTTGGAGGAACACAAAAGATGCCGAACTACTGATAGGACATTTCGAAAAATTCATAGCCCCTCTATTGGAATAGGGAAGAGGAAGCATAGTCAGCTTCCTTTCCCCTATATTGGTCACTCCCTTTCGTAAACCTCCCTTACATCTAATCCCCAAACGTCCCAACCCGGATTACGACTGCGAGCAAAAAGCTCGATTTTTCTTTGTGTTGGAAACATCAGCTCTATGTTATGGAGTACTTCAAGGGGTTTCTTGCTGTGCTCCATCCTGGGTACACGGATTAATTGTTGAATGTTCCTCGCACCTCTCGGTTGGGGTATCGTCCCCTTTTTGAAAATAAGGCAAAGTTCGCAGTTGGACAATGTATATCGGCCGGGGTTATGGTTCATCTTGTCCCACACGAAGCCTACCGTCTTATACTCAAACCCCCATGCCTGTCCCAATTCGATGCCCTGCGCAAGATGAGGGTTGGTCACCCACATAAACAAAAGGCACGAATCGCTAGCAATTTCATTAATCGGAATCTTTTTCATTTCTTTTGTTTTAAGTGTCGGGTATTTGAAATTCGCCGCACTAATGAATATGTCGCGTTTCCAATCCTTGTTTTCCGCCTTAATGGCCGACTTATCGAATTGCATTTTCCCCCCATAGTCCCATGGCGGATCAGCATATATTATGTCATATTTCCCTTCAGGAAGCTGTGGGTAGAATTCGGGCAAATCATTATGAACGATAAGCCCCTCCTGCTTGGGGGCATAAATCCTGTAACCTGAAACATGCCTTCCTTTCCCTTCACTAAAGTTTAGCTCCTCCTCTCCAAATAGATTCTTCATTTCCAATCATCAATAATTCATCAAATAATAGTATATAAGCAAAAACATACGGATTAATTTCCAAACGGAAAAAATTAGTATTATTTCTTTCGTACAGAGATGCTTCCGTTCGATTTACGAGTAAAGGTGAGTTTGTCTTTCCTCAACACATGCCGCCCGTGATCGAAAATGTAATCACTATTGAACGGCACGCCATTCACCCGGACTTCAAAATGACAATGCTCCGTCGTAGCCCTACCGGTGCGCCCCACGGTGGCTATCACGTCACCGGCTTTCACCCGATCACCTACACGAACCAAATTCCTGGCATTATGACTGTAACAAGTCTCCAGACCGTTGGCATGGCGCACTACCACCATATTCCCGTATGCAGAGTACTTTCCGGAGAAGCGGACTATCCCGTCGAACACCGCCCGTATCTTGTCGTGCGGTTTCGTCTTCAGATCCGTTCCTGTATGGTTCTTACGTGCCCCACCGTAGGGACTGATCACCTTGGCACCAAGCAGCGGATAACTCCACTTTCCTATCCGGGACAAGTCTATCGTGAACGAAGAAAACCCGTCAAACAACCCAGGTGTAGCCACACCTACATGTTGCCTTTCCATGGCTGAAAAAGGACGATCCAAGTCCACCAATTCCGACACCCGGAACCAGTCGAAACGGGGAGGACGTTCTTCAATCTCGCCCGTTTGGTAGAAAGAAGCACGGACATAACCGGACTCATCCAGACGAAACTGCATGGCATCGAACTTCAAACTACCATCGGGACGAGCCAGCGTGGACGGGCTCATCGGCACGCCGTTCACCATCAGGGCGAAATAGGTATAGACCACGCCACGGTCCGCACCGGCTAATGCTATAGCCTGCCCGGCAGAAACATAATCGCCGGACTCCACCAACGTCTTGGCGTGATGGGCATACACCGTTTCCATCCCGTTGGGATGGAGCACCACGACCGTCTTTCCTAAATCCGTTTTACGCACCAAGCGCACCACGCCCTGCATGGCCGCCCTGACTTCGTGCTTTACCTCAGGTGACATGATATACCAACCGATGGGTTCATGACGAAAATCGGGAGTAAACAATACTCCGCCCTCCACCGGAAAACTCCAACCGTCGCGTTCCATATCGGCTGAAGTCACGGTGAAATAATCGGTGCCGTCGAACAATCCGGCTGTCGGGATATGAAGCATACGCCGTTCCACGCGCGAGAAATCCACCCGCTCCTTGCGGCTGCCCGTAAAGGAATACAAAAGTGCCAACAACAAAGCGAGACACAAAATAGAAACACGCTTCACCATATATCCATATTTTTTAATCAGTCCGTCAAAAAAATACCGTTCAGGATGCGCCCCGAACGGATGCCCAAGCGACGTGCGGAGAAGAAACGTTCGGAATGGCCGTAAGTACACACTCCGGCCAAATGAATCCGTGCAGAGGGCACACCACAATCCTCCAACAAGCCCCGGTTGGCTTGCCACAAATCAAGGTGCCATTTTTCCATCCTGTCACTCCCGTCTCCGGCGACAGGATATCGCCTCGCCATCTCCTCCATCGGGAAACCGGTCGTGCGGAAAGCTTCATACACCTCGTCACCCACCTCGAAAGCTTCCAAGGATATGCCAGGACCGATGGCCGCCTCCACATCCTGCGGACGGGTACCATACGCGCCTGACATCGCATGCAGGACGGCTTCCACAATGCGCAACACCGTACCCCGCCAACCGGCGTGCACGGCGGCTACGGCATGATGCACCCGGTCGTATATTAATATAGGTATGCAATCGGCGGTAGACACCGACACGCACACCTTCGGCACGTCCGTCATCACGGCATCCACTCCTTCAAGCGTAACCGCCTTGACGGCATCGGCCTGCATAAAAAAAGCCTCATCGATACGACGCACCCGTGCGCCATGTATCTGATGAGGTATAATCAAACGGGATGCCTCCAAACCTAAAGACTCGCACAACAAATCACGGTTGAGCCGCACCATGCGTTCGTCGTCCCCGCAATAGGCATTGGCATTGAAAGAAGCGTATGCTCCCTCGCTATAACCTCCGCGACGCTCCGTACTAAAAGCACAGACGCCCTGCCCCAAATCGTATGTCAGCAATTCCGGTCCACGCATCTTCCGGAACTATTTTTGAGGTTCGTCGTCCCAATCCTCTTCGTATTCGAAATCGTCAAGGTCTTCTATCTCCTCCTCGTCCACAAACTGGATATCTTCATCCTCGCCCATGGCTTTCAGCTCATTCTGCAGGAATTTCAAATCCTTGTTCTTATGCACGATCTTGCTTTGGCCGGTAATGGCCTGAAGTTTATTGCTTTCGCTGTTCAGCTCTTTCCATAACAAGTCTTTCAACTCGGCTATGCCCGTCCCCGTGACCGAAGAGATAAACACATGGGGCACGTCGGGCAGGTTCTCGGAAAGCATCTGTATGAGCTCATCGTCCAGCAAATCGCTTTTCGTAATGGCCAACACCCGCTGCTTGTCGAGCATTTCGGGGTTGAATGTGGCCAGTTCGTTCAACAGTATCTCATATTCTTTCCGGATGTCCTCCGTGTCGCCGGGCACCATGAACAACAACAAAGAGTTGCGCTCGATATGACGCAGGAAACGTAAGCCCAATCCTTTCCCTTCACTGGCACCCTCAATGATGCCGGGAATATCGGCCATCACGAACGACTGGTTGTCGCGGTAGGACACGATGCCCAAACTGGGTTCGAGCGTCGTAAAGGGATAATTGGCTATCTTGGGACGGGCGGATGACACGGCACTGAGCAAAGTGGATTTCCCGGCGTTGGGAAACCCCACCAAACCGACATCGGCCAACAGCTTCAATTCCATGATGACCATCATCTCCTGCATCGGCTCCCCGGGTTGGGCATACCGCGGCGCCTGATTGGTGGCCGTACGGAAATTCCAGTTGCCCAAACCGCCCCGGCCTCCTTTCAGCAACAACACGACCTGTCCGTCCTCCGTCACGTCGCAAAGATATTCTCCCGTCTCGGCATTATAGACCACCGTTCCGCACGGCACGTCTATATACTTGTCCTCGCCGTCCTTGCCCGACGACCGGGCTTTGGAGCCATTCCCGCCATGGCCGGCAAAGACATGCCGGTCATAACGCAGATGGAGCAACGTCCAATAGTTGCGGTTGCCGCGAAGGTAAACATTACCCCCACGGCCGCCGTTTCCACCGTCCGGTCCGCCATTGGGCACGTACTTGGCCCGGCGCATGTGAGCCGAACCGCGCCCCCCCTTGCCCGAACGGCAGTATATCTTCACATAGTCTACAAAATTGGATTCTGCCATATAAATTATTTGTTTGCAGCGTCTATCGCTTCAAAGATTTCCGCCAACATCTGTTCTTTTGAACCTTTCCAGTTGAAAGTATGGCGCAAACCTTCTTTTTCGAACCATTCGGCCAAAGGAGCCGTCTGGTTACGGTACACTTCAAAACGCTTCTTGATGGTTTCTTCATTGTCGTCGGCGCGTCCCTGTTCGATGGCACGGTTCAGCAAACGCGCCATCAACGTCTCTTCGTCCACCACCAACTCTATCATCATGCCCATGTCGTCCTTGCGGTCGGCCAGCATCTTCTTCAAAGCCTCGGCCTGCGCGATGGTACGGGGGAAACCGTCGAATATCACCCCTTGGCCTTTCGTCTGTGCATCGTATGTCTTAGCCAAGATGTCAATCATCAGCTCATCCGGAATAAGCTGGCCGTTGTCAATATATCCCTTGGCAATCTTGCCCAGCTCCGTACCGTTCTTGATTTCTCCGCGCAACACGTCACCGGTAGAAATGTGCCCCATGCCGTATTTTGCCACAATCTCGTCACTGTAAGTGCCCTTGCCTGATCCCGGGGCACCGAAAATAATAATATTCTTCATCGTTCTTATTTTGTATTTGGTTGAAACAATCTTTCTCCTCCTTTCCCGGCAATAGATACTGCCAACTTATTCCACGACGGTGTAAATGTCACGGGTATTCCTCCCGTAACCGTCATAATCCAACCCATATCCCAAAATGAAATCGTTGGGAATGGAGAAACACTTGTACGGAATATCCAAATCCACTTTCAAATTACCGGGCTTGAGCAACAAGGTGCAAATGGAAATGGAACGGGGATTGTACTTCGCCAACATTTCTGTCACGTATTTCATCGTCAATCCGGAATCCACTATATCCTCCACAACCACGACATCCCGTCCGGCGATATCGGCATTCAACCCTATCATCTCACAGACGGAACCGGTTGAAGACGTACCCACGTAAGAAGCCAACTTGACAAACGATATCTGTGCAGCAAGCCTGATTTCCCTCATCAAATCGGCCGCAAAGATAAAAGAACCGTTCAATATGGCCAGAAAAACAGGCTCTGTCCCGGCAAGATCACGGTTGATTTCCCCTGCCACCCGCTTCACCTGTTTCAATATCTCGGATTCAGGTATCGATACGGCAAATTTTTTATCCTTTATCTGAAGTGTTTCCATATCTTTTTGCTAATTTTGTGCAAATATAGTGCAAAACCAAGAGAATACGAAAGAAAACGAAGTTTTATTTGTCATGAAGATACTCACCTCGACCCAGTTTAAAGAATTAGATAAATACACCATCGGGCACGAACCCGTCTCATCCATCGATTTGATGGAACGTGCCGCAAAAGCGATTGCAGCCGAACTGAAAAGCCGTTGGACCACCGCTACCCGCTTTATCGTGTTTGCCGGTCCGGGTAACAACGGCGGTGATGCCTTAGCGGTATCCCGCCTGCTCTGCAACGCCGGGTATACGGTACAGACGTATCTGTTCAACATCACGGGACGTCTCAGCGACGATTGCCTGAACAACAAGAAAAGACTGGAAAACCTGGCCGGACTGATGTTCACCGAAGTATCTTCCCAATTCTCCTTCCCTGAAGTGGACGCAAAAGATGTCATCATAGACGGACTGTTCGGTACCGGATTGAACAAGCCTTTGGACGGGGGCTATGCCGGTCTCGTGAAAAGAATCAACGCCAGTCCGGCCAAAGTGGTGAGCATCGACATCCCATCCGGCTTGATGAGCGAAGACAACACATACAATAATCCGTCGGCCATCGTCCGTGCGGACCTGACCCTGACCATCCAACTTCCTAAACTGGCCTTCTTTTTCGGCGAGAACCAGAAATATCTCGGTGAAGTGAAGCCCGTGGACATCGGGCTTTCCGCCGAGGGATTGGCGGCTATGGACTGTAGTATTACGGTAATAGAGCCGGGAGAGGTGAAAAAGATACTCAAACCGCGTAACCCTTTCGCCCACAAAGGCAGCATGGGGCATGCCCTGCTCGTCAGCGGACAGTACGGCATGGGAGGCGCAACCATCCTCGCGGCAAAGGCTTGCCTGAGAAGTGGAGTGGGCAAACTGACCGTCCACACGCCGGACATGAACAACAACATCTTGCAATGCAGTGTGCCCGAAGCCATACTCAGCCATGATTTGTCCGACATCCGGGTGTCGAAAGCCATAAGTACCTACGACTACAACGCTCTGGCCATCGGTCCCGGACTGGGCACACACGAAGAAACGGCAGAAGCGCTGCGTACTTTCATCCGTAACCATCCGGGCGAAATGGTACTCGACGCAGACGCACTCAACATCTTAGGCAACCATCCGGAATGGATTCCGGAAATCCCACAAGACACGATTCTCACTCCGCATCCAAAAGAATTGGAAAACCTCGTGGGAGCATGTACCGACAGTTACGACCGTATGGCTAAAGCCCGCGAGCTATCCATCAAAATGCAGTTATATGTCATCGTGAAAGGACACAACAGCATGATTTGTACACCGACGGGACGCGTTATCATCAATCCCACGGGCAACGCAGGCATGGCCACGGCCGGAAGCGGTGATGTGCTAACCGGTATCCTTACGGCTTTACTGGCACGGGGATATACGGCCAATGAAGCTTGCCAGTTGGGTACCTATCTCCACGGCATGGCCGGTGACATCGCACGCGAAAGGTTAGGCGAAGAAAGCATGATTGCTAGCGACATCATCGACGCACTCCCCGAAGCCTTTAAGAAATTAAAAGAATAAACACTGATAAAAATAAAGTTTATGAAAGCAAGAACCCTGTTATGCGGACTGGCGCTTTGCACACTCGGTGCCGTCGCACAAACCGAAGTAAGCCCGTACGTACCCGGTGCCACGGTGGAGGGCGTAACCTATTACTTGCCCCGTACAGCCCTTCGTTTGGTCGTCGTGGCTGAAAAGCAAGTCTATACCCCCGGAGAATTCAGCAAATATGCTGACCGCTATCTCCGTTTATCCCAAATAATTCAGGAACCTTACACGAAGTGGAGTATAAAAAGTATAGATATGGTACCTTACGGAGTACCCGATCCTCAAAAAGTTTACAGCATACAGCTTAAAAAGAGAACCGTAGCCCCGTTGGTAGGCCTCACTTCCGAAGGCATCCTCCTGTCCATCAATACCGACGGGGAAGAGGAACCGTTGCCGGCCATACCGAAAGGAAATGATGCTCCTAAAAGACTCAATCCCAGAGATTACATGAACCAGGAAATCCTTTCAGCCGGAAGCAATGCCAAAATAGCCGAGCTGACAGCCGAAGAAATCTACGATATCCGGGACAGCCGCACGGCATTGATTAAGGGCGAAGCGGACAACATGCCGAAGGACGGCGCCCAACTCAAATTGATGCTCGACCAATTGACGATGCAGGAAACCGCTCTTACACAACTGTTCAAAGGCACAGTGGACACCAGTACGGAGGTTTTCACCATAGAACTCACACCTGCGGAATTCACAGACCGTATGGTGCTGTTCCGTTTCTCGGAAAAACTGGGCGTAGTGGATAATGACGATTTATCCGGAGAACCGGTCTACCTCTCTTTGAAAAACATGAATACCCTCCCCCAACCCGTCGTGGACGAAAAGGCTGCCAAAAAGAAAGGTAAGATGGAAGAAGGAGTATATTATAATGTACCTGAACGAGTGGCGGTCAGCGTATTCAATGCTTCCAGAGAGTTCTGCAAAGGAGAGTTCCCCATGGGCCAATTCGGCAATGTAGAAATCCTGAGCAATGTGCTCTTCGACAAAAAGACCACCACACAAGTCACTTTCTACCCCAGCAACGGAGCTATCAAACAACTGACGGACAACGGCGAGGAAAATTGAAAACCTACTAAACATGCAATAAGCATGAAAAAGGGCTGCCCGAAAGCAGCCCTTTAACTTTTATACGCCGTACGACCGGATTACAACTTGTTGTCAGAACCCAAAACGTTGACAATCTTGTGCTCGTACAATTTCTTCATGTTGTCGCGAGCCGGACCCAAATATTTACGAGGGTCGAACTCTGCCGGCTTCTCAGCAAATACCTTGCGAACGGCAGCCGTCATAGCCAGACGAGAGTCTGAGTCGATATTGATCTTGCAAACCGCACTCTTGGCAGCCTTACGCAATTCGTCTTCGGGGATACCGATAGCTGCTTCCAACTTGCCACCGTATTTGTTGATGGTATCTACTTCTTCCTGAGGAACAGATGAAGAACCGTGCAGAACAATGGGGAAGCCCGGAAGTTCCTTCATTACACCGTCCAATACATCGAATGCCAAAGGAGGAGGAACCAAACGGCCTGTAGCGGGGTCAACGTGGCACTGTTCGGGTTTGAACTTATATGCACCGTGAGAAGTACCGATAGAAATAGCCAAAGAATCGCAACCGGTCTTGGTTACGAAGTCAACCACTTCTTCAGGACGAGTGTAAGTGTGATGTTCAGCCACAACGTCGTCTTCTACTCCGGCCAACACGCCCAACTCACCTTCTACAGTTACGTCGAACTGATGGGCATATTCAACAACTTTCTTCGTCAAAGCCACGTTCTCGTCATACGGAAGGTGAGAACCGTCGATCATCACAGAAGAGAAACCTGAATCGATACAGCTCTTGCAAGTCTCGAAAGAATCACCGTGGTCAAGGTGCAACACGATTTGGGGATTGGCGCAACCCAATTCCTTTGCATATTCAACAGCACCCTGAGCCATATAGCGCAACAATGTAGCGTTGGCATACTGACGGGCACCCTTAGAAACCTGAAGAATCACCGGAGACTTGGTCTCTACGGCTGCTTGAATGATAGCCTGCATCTGCTCCATGTTGTTGAAGTTGAAAGCAGGAATGGCATAACCGCCATTAATGGCTTTTTTGAACATCTCTCTGGTGTTCACCAAGCCTAAGTCTTTGTAATTAACCATATCTTTATAATTTATAAAAAGAACAATTCATTTCACTCTTTTTGGTAGGGCAAAGATAGACATTTTTCTTCAAATCCATACCTACCGCCTGTATCTTTTAAGCAAAAAAAATCCCCCGAAGCGTATTTTACCGTTTCGAGGGAGTGCTTGCAGTGTCATTTCATCTCTTTCACCAAATATACCACAACCGGAAGGTGGTCGCTATAACCGTTCAGCCACACTCCGCCGGCATGCGTACGCTTGGTATTGCCTTTGTATCGCCCTTCGGTTTGGAACAGGTAATTACGCGAGAATATCTCATGCTTAAAGAACTTCAAGGTCGAATAATCCTTCTTGCCGTCCAAATTCAATAAATTGGGAGTCATTACGATTTGGTCGAAAAGATTCCACTTGCCGTCGTACATCAACGTGCCCCGTCCTTCTTTAGTTAGCACATTCCACCAAGGATTATACAAATCGGACTCGCCCACATCTTTCATTTCGCGTTTGGCTCCCAAAGCTTTCGCCATACTCGGACTGAAAGGATCGTCGTTCATATCCCCCATCACAATGATTTTCATTCCCGGGTTTGCCTTGCTGATACTGTCTTTCAACATACGGACCTGTTTCCCGGCACGCTCCCTATAATATGAAACCGCAGCACGGCTGGGCCAATGGCATACGATAAAGGCCACGTCATCTCCCGCCAGTTTTCCTTGTACGGTCAGGAAGCCACGCGTATGATAGGCACTGTCCTTTGCCTCATATATATAAGGTTGCAGGAACGACTTTTCCGGTGTAAAGAAACGGGGATTGTATATCAGCGCACAATCTACGCCACGTCGGTCCGGTCCCTCGATATGGACGAACTTCATTCCACGTGCCTTCAAAGGCGGTTGTTCCACCAAATCCTGCATCACACGGCTATTCTCAACCTCAGACACTCCGATGACAGATGCACCGACATTGGGCAACTTGTCCGTCCCCATCTCCGACAACACCGTGGCCATGTTCTTTAATTTGGAGAAATACTTCATTCCGTTCCATTTCATAGCCCCGTCCGGCAGATACTCGAAATCATTTTTCCCCTCGTCATGAATGGTGTCGAAAAGATTTTCCTGATTATAAAACCCAACCGCATACATGCCGAATTTCTTCTCTTGGGCACGAGCTGCCGTAAACAGCAACACGAACAAGCCCATAACCATAAACATTCGTTTCATAAGATGTTTTTTTAACGTTTTGTTAATTCTCTATTACAAATATGGCTTTTTTCGGCAACCGAGCCAAAAAAAAATGGCAAAAAGTTAGTCCGGGATGGCTTTAATTTGAAAATTATGTGTTTCTTTGTAACAACAATACAATAAATCTACGAGATATGGGGAAAAAGACAACTTTGATTCTATCGGCATTCTTCGTGTCGGCCTTGCTCCACGCACAACAGGCAGATACTCTGGCCGTGCTCCAACAACGGGCACAGAACGAGAATGCGGACTTTTCGTTCACAGAATCGCAACTCAATGAAGATGACGATGCGGGCCAGACCGTCTCGGCCATCACAGGGGTCGGCAACGACCTGTATTTGTCTGAAGTGGGCTATCTATTCAGCCCCATGCGTTTCCGCCTGCGGGCCTATCAGAACTCCAACAACGACATGTTCATCAACGGCATCCAGTTCAATGATGCCGAGCGAGGCGTATTCAGTTACAGTTCTATCGGAGGACTGAACGACGCGACCCGTAATCGTGAAGGCTCCCCGTTTTTCCTAATGAACCAATTCGGCTATACGTCGGTGGGAGGAGCGGATAATATTAATGTACGGGCCGGACAATACGCCGCAGGCCACAAATTATCTTTGTCCGGAACCAATCGGAACTATCGTGCACGAGGCATGTACACCTACTCTTCGGGGCTGATGAGCAACGGATGGGCCTTCACGGGTTCTATCGGTTACCGTTGGGCCAATGAAGGATTCGTAGAAGGCACGTTCTACAATTCGTTCAGTTACTTGTTAGGGTTCGAGAAACGCTTCAACGACCGGCATAGTTTGAGTTTCACGACCTGGGGTTCTCCCACTGAACGCGCCCAACAGGGTTCTTCCACAGAAGAAGCTTACTGGTTGGCCAACGACCATTACTACAACCCGAACTGGGGTTACCAAAACGGTGAAAAGCGTAATGCACGTGTGGTAAATTCTTTCGAACCGACGGCGATTGTCACTTGGGATTTCGACATCAACGAACGAACCAAGCTGTCTACATCGTTCTCCGGAAAATACAGCATGTACGCCAGCAGCGCTTTGGGATGGAGCGGAAATGCCGCCGACCCGCGTCCGGATTACTACAAAAAGTTACCGAGCGGACAAATCAGCGGCAACGTATTCAACCAACCGTTGAGCGACGAGGATGTGGAAACTTGGCAGAACGCATACAATTACTGGACGAGCGCAAAGTCCCACCGCCAACTCGATTGGGATGCCATGTACTTTGCCAACGCCCAGCAAAACACGTTAGGGGGCGAAGCCTTATACTACGTAGAAAACCGTCATAACGACCAAATGGCCTTCAACTTCGGTTCCACCCTGAAACGCGACATGGAAAAGTACGGCAATATCACAGCCGGGTTAAATGTCAGTACCACCAAAGGCATGCACTACAAAACGATGAAAGATTTGTTGGGTGCCAACAAATACACGGACGTAGACAAATTCTCCGTGCGCGACTATGGTTACAATTCCAGCATGATTCAAAACGATTTGGACAATCCTAACCGCCTGATCGGTGAAGACGACAAGTTCGGCTACGACTATAATATATTCGTCAACAAAGCCAACGTCTGGGCCAACTACCAATTCGACAAGAGTTTCTACAGCTTGTTCTTTGCCGGACGTTTGGGCGGAACGACCATGGAACGTGAAGGTTTGATGCGCAACGGCCGTGCGGCCAACAACTCAAAAGGCAAGAGCGGCACAGCCAAATTCTTGGAAAGCGGAGCCAAGGCCGGGGCAACGTTCCGTATCGGAGGCAAACACGTGTTCAACGTCGGGCTTGGATATGAAGAAAATGCACCGTTGCCTTACAATGCATTCATCGCCCCCCGTTTGAAGAACGACTTCGCCACGGACCTCACCAACGAAGAAGTAATGACAGCCGAAGCCAGCTATGCGTTCAACGGTCCCATCTTCGCTTTCAAAGTCAGCGGCTACTACACGCGTTTCAACAATGTGACCGAACTCGACCAGTTCTACAACGACCAGGAGTCGCGCTACACTTACCTGTCGATGACCGGAGTCGAGAAAGAATATATGGGAGTAGAACTGGCTGCCAGCGTAAAACTCACGTCAAACCTGACCCTGAAAGCGTTGGGCACATTCAACAACGCCGAATATGTGAACAACCCGAACGCCAATCTGACTTACGAAAACGAAAGCGAGACTACGCAAGATGTCGTGTATATCGACGGAATGAAAGAAAGCGGAACTCCGCTCTCTGCCTACAGTCTCGGACTGGACTACAATGTGAAAGGCTGGTTCTTCAGCATCAACGGTAACTACTACCACCGCGGATTCATCGACTTCTCCACTTACCGCAGATTAGGTAAGGTTTTGGGTGTGTCAGCCGGTGAGAACGGGACCGTAGGTGAAGACGGCAACAAGGTAAGCGTAAACATCCCCGGACAGGAAGAGTTCGATGGCGGTTTCATGCTCGACCTTTCCATAGGCAAATACATCCGCCTGCAAAAGGGTCGCTCTCTGAGCATCAACCTGACGCTGAACAACGTGACCAACAATACGGACATGAAAACCGGAGGATACGAACAGAACCGCGATGATGCATACGACGACGGCCGCGAGCGTCCTTACCAGTTCTCACGCCACTCTAAATATTACTATGCACAAGGACTCAACGGTTTCCTCAACGTAGGATTCCGCTTCTAACCTCATTAAAACGAACTTGAATATGAAAAATATTAAATTATTGCTCGTCTCCATGTTGGCAGCCGTTTTCTCCGGCTGTATGGACCACCATGACGACCCGACTAATTATACATACGGAAATCCCGCCGTGGGAGAAGCCAATACGACTATCGCCGACTTAAAGACAAAATATGCCGGCATCGTCAGCAGCAACAAAGCGGAAGAAGTACAAGAGGACCTGGTCATCTCCGGAGTCATAGTAGGCGATGACGAATCCGGCAACATCTACAAGAACCTGTATGTCAATGACGGAAGCGGTACTTTAGTAGTGGGCATAAACGCCACCGGACTGTATGCGTTCTTGCCCGTAGGACAAAAAATAGCCATCAACTGCAAAGGGCTTTATGTAGGCGGCTACGGCTCCATGGCCCAGTTGGGTGCCTTGTACCAAGGCAAGATAGGCCGCATGCCGGAATACACATGGAAGGACCATGTCAAAGTCATCGGCCAACCAGACCTATCTTACCCCGAACTGGTTCCTATGGAAATCGACGAAGCCTGGCTTTCTTCGGCCAATAAAGCCGACGCTGCATTCTTTGTCAAGATCAACGATGCGGAATTTGTAGAAGCCGACGGACTGACCCAATATGCTCCGGAAGCAGAAGGCGACGGAGGAAACGGTGTAAACCGTACCCTCAAAGTCGGAAACACCAACATTCCTTTCCGCACCAGCACTTACGCCAACTTCGCCACGAATTACATGAAGATGGGAAAAGTGGACGTCACGGGATTACTCACCCAATATAACGGCGAATGGCAACTCACCGTACGCACTTCAAGAGACATTCAATAAAAAGCATTCACCAACAAAAACGAAACAATATGAAAACCAAAAGTTTTATCAGCTTATTATGCCTGACATTAGGCGTGTTCCTGTTCCAGGCATGTAACGACGTCCCTGCTCCTTACGACATACCGGGCAAGGGAGATGCCAACAGCATATATGGAACCGGTTCCAAAGAATCTCCCTACACCATCAAGGGGGCTGCATTGAACCAAAACGGCGGTTACGCGTGGGTAAAAGCCTATATCGTAGGTTACATCCCGACTGGCGACAATACTTCTTCCACGATTTCCGACATCGTATTCGGAACAGAAGGAGCCGGCACTACCAACATCGTGATTGCCACTTCGGGCGACAGCAAGGACATCAACAACTGTATGGCCGTACAGCTCCCGAGCGGCGACGTACGTAACGCACTCAACCTGCAAGCTCATCCGGAAAACTTAGGCAAGGAAGTCATGCTCTATGGCACCATGGAGAAGTACTTCGGCAGCGCCGGGGTGAAAACCGTTACTGCCGCCATCCTTGACGGACAGGAGATAGGTGATGTCCCTGAAGAGCCGGGAGACGCCATCTTCAGTGAAACGTTCGCAGAGGGTATGGGTGAATTTACAATTAACAACGTCAACGTACCGTCTGAAATGGGTAGCGAAGTGTGGACCTTCGACAGTTACAAATACATGAAAGCCACATCGTACATCAACGGTGTAAACTATGCCGCCGAAAGTTGGTTGGTATCTCCTGCTATCAACTTGACGCAAGCTTCGGCTGCCACCTTGACTTTTGATTATTGTGCCCGTTATTTCAACGACTTGGAAAACAACATGACCGTATGGATTACGGAAGCATCCAATGAAAACTGGCAAAAACTTCCTGTAGAAATCAAAGATTGCAGTGATTGGAACTTTGTTGATTCTAAAGACATCGACCTGAACGCCTACAAAGGCAAGAGCATCAAGCTTGCTTTCGTCTACAACTGCACGGACAAAGCCGGTACATTTGAATTGAAAAATATTCTGGTTGAAGAGCGTAATGCCCAAGCCGACCAACCCATCACAGGAGAAAACCTCCTCAAAAACGGTGGCTTTGAAACTTGGGAAAACGGTGTGGCCACAGGTTGGAAGTCAAGCAACAGTGCAGGAAATGCCACCGTTACCCAATCTACCGACGCCCATGCAGGAAGTTATTCAGCCATGATAGAAGGATCAACCGATGCGAACAAGCGTCTGGGCAGCACGGAAATAACCTTGAAAGCCGGCACGTATGCTATCAAAGCCTACTTCAAAGCCGTAGATGCCAACGCCAGCATACGTTTAGGATACGCTGTAAACGAAGCTGACGGAAGCATTGCCGGAGGAGATAGTTACAAATATGGAGCATACGTTAATGACATTACCAAAGATACATGGGTAGAAGCCACCCACGAATTCACATTGGAGGCAAATACCACAGTAAACTTGGTGGTCATGGTCGGCAAGAATCCTGGACAAAGCGTCCTCATAGACGATTTCTCCTTGCAAACTAACGACGGGGGAATCATCGAAGGAGGCAATCCGGAACAACCGGAAGAACCGGGAGATGCCATTTTCTCCGAAAGTTTTGCTAACGGCATCGGTAGCTTTACCACAGCCGACATCACCGGAGAACAAGCCTGGAACGCAGACACCCAATACAAATGCATGAAAATGTCGGCTTATGCCAACGGAACGTCTGTAAAAAACGAAGATTGGCTGATTTCACCGGCTATCGACCTGAGTAAAGCAAGAACACTGACTTTCGAGCAAGCTTTCGGCCCTTATAACAAGAGTATGGACAACGCCAGCCAACTTTACACCGTATGGGTATCCAATAACTATTCCGGTGACGTGACAACTGCCACATGGACACAAGTGACCATCAACTATCCGGCAGAATCAGGATGGGCCTTCAGCGATGCGCAAGCTACGCTACCGGCCATTGGCGCACAGGCTCATTTGGCCTTCAAATACAAAAATGCCGACGGTGATGAGACCTTAACCTGGGAGATTAAAAACGTGACCGTCAAATAAAATAATTTATCATCCAATCTATCGTGGGGGATGTGCCCGGACGGCACATCCTCTTTTCATCTTTAAACAGGAACAATGAAAAGAATAGCCATCTTATCCGGTTTGTTAACCGCAGCCCTTATCTTTACCGCCTGCAACGACGACTCTTCCGATGGAGCCTCAGGCGACACCACGAACCAAAACGCCAACCCTTCGGTCATCCCCAATGCAGCCAATCTCGAGATGCCGAGGTTGGACGACCAGACAGGCGACATTTATTCCCATTACGTGACCTACAATGGTACGCGAGTATTGAACTATACCGTAGATTGGCATAAAGAAAAAAAGCATTCACGTTGGGTGGCTTTCATTTTTACCAATACAACGGCGGGCACTTCCTGGAACCGCAACAACTGGAAAGGCACAGAATGGAACGGCACCGTATGGGAGGGGGATCCCTTCCAAGCCGACCCGGATATTCCGGCCGGAGAGCGCACGGAACTGGAAGACTACCGGGGAAGCGGCTACAACCGGGGGCACCTTTGCGCCTCGGCCGACCGGCTGTTCTCCAAAGATGCCAACGGGCAAACCTTTTACCTGTCCAACATGAGTCCGCAAATGGGACGGTTCAACCAGGACGACTGGGTGGACTTGGAAGGTCAGGTACAAAACTGGGGGCGCAACAGTTCCTTTCGTGACACGCTCTTCGTCGTGAAAGGCGGCACGATTCTCGACGGCCAGATTAAAGCATACACCCGAAGCGGAATGCCCGTCCCGAAGTATTATTTCATGGCCTTGCTTTGCAAGAAATACGCAGGTGGACAAAACACTTACAAGGCCATCGGATTTTGGGTGGAACACAAGTCGTACGGCGGTAACCCCGACCTGCGTAGTTGGGCCGTAAGCATCGACGAACTGGAAGAGAAAACGGGCATCGACTTCTTCTGCAACCTGCCCGACCGGATAGAGACACCTGTAGAACAAACTTATAATATAGAAAGTTGGAACGGATTATAGCCGAAAATATTCCGCAGAAAGTTTGGTGGTTCTGAATAAAAGGCTTAACTTTGCACCTCGTAAATCAGACCATTACACATATAGTTACCAACTATAAGTTGAACTGACAAAAAATTATAAGACAATGAAGAAAGATATCCATCCTGAGAATTATCGTCCCGTAGTGTTCAAGGACATGAGCAACGGCGACATGTTCCTTTCACGTTCTACTTGCAAAACGAGCGAGACCATAGAATTTGAAGGCGAAACCTATCCGGTAGTGAAAATTGAAATTTCCAGTAGCTCTCACCCTTTCTACACAGGCAAGAGCAAGTTGGTGGACACGGCAGGTCGCGTAGACAAGTTCATGAGCCGCTACGGAAAGAGCCGCAAATAAATCGGGATTCCATATTTTATCGAAAAGATAAAAAACGGTGTGGTGACAACAGTTTCCACACCGTTTTCTTTTGCACAAAAAGGAGACACACCGCAGAATGAAGTCGCATTTTTTCGCCATTTCCTACCCCTGAGGAATAGGCTTCAAAAGACCGTGATTTCATTCTGCGCCAAATGAAAAATCAATCACAGCAGAACGAAAAATCAATCACAGCCAAACAATTTTCCGTTTGGCGCAGATTTTTCCTAAAAGATATAATCAGCTAAAATACAATATTTTAATCTTCAACTCGTACAAACCGCTTACCTTGCCACCCATACACGACAGGACGTAAAACTTTCTTCATACGCTCCGCCTCATCCTTATCCACCTCGCCGGGCTGCAAAACAAAAGTCAGCCGCATATCGTCCGGTTGCAGGGAAGCCGTCACAAAGCGCATGTCCTGCAAATGCTGCAGACGTGCCACTTCCTCCTTGTCCACCGAATCGTTCGTTTCCCAAAAATCGGCATACACCGGACGGGACATCCATTTCTCTTCGGGCAATGTTTCCCAATCCGGTGTGTAAAGGGCTACCTTCGTCTCTGCCATCGGTCCGGAATAAGTACGTGCCACACAAATATAATACAACGTGTCCTCCGACGGCAAAAGCTTCATCTCCACCCGGCAATTCTTTGTCAGCTGCAATTCGAGATAGTCCACCGTGAGAGCTTTCAGTTCCGTGTCGCCATCGAACCGGTTGTGCACTTTGGCGGCCATGGTGTTCTCGATGAAGTCGATACAATCCAAACGGTTATTTTTCGTCATGATGCCCAACACGCTGTCGGGCATGGCGGCAAACACGTCGCGCATCTTCTGCGCCTGAAGAGCCTGTCCCAATGCCAACGTTATGACAAGAGGTAAAAAACGTTTCATACATCCATTTTATTTTACGGGCACAAACTTAGTCATTTTTATCGACATTCCGCACCTCACACCTTATTAATAACATCTCTTCACGTTAACGGGAACCCAAATAAAGGAACACCATCCCGAGCAAGACCAACACCAAGTCCACGGCCTTGCTCTGCAAGTTCTTCTCGCGGAAAACCATGGCTCCGAAAAGGAACGAAACGATTACACTGCCGCGGCGTACCATGGAGACAATGGAAATCATGGCACCGTCCAGGCTGAGTGCATAAAAGTAAACGAAGTCTGCCGCCGACAGGAAGAGCGAAATCGGAAGGATGCACCAATCCCACCGGAAAGGCGTGGTCTGCTTCCTGCGCGGCCACCATAACAGAAGCATCATGACGCCCATCATCGCCAACTGGTAGAGATTATAATAACTCTGCACCACCATGCGATCCAACCCCACTCCCCCATTCTCCGGCGAAGCCATCAGATATTTGTCGTACAAGCCGCTCACGGCTCCGAGCACACTGGCCAAGACGATGAAATAAATCCACTTGTCATGCCGGAAGTCGATGCCTTCTTTCTTGCCGCTCCGGCTCAACATGAAGAACGACAGCACAGCCAAGGCCACACCCGCCCACTGATAAAGGTTCAACCGCTCGCCGAAGACCAACAGCGCACCGACGAGCACCATAACGGGGCGTGTGGCATTGATGGGCCCCACTATCGTCAACGGCAAATGCTTCATGCCGAAATAACCGAATATCCATGAAGAAAGCACGATGCAGGACTTCAACAGGATGTACTTCTGCGCCCCCCAGTCGGTCGGGGGGATATAAAACAAGCTGCCGGTGTCCGTCATTCCCCATGCCGAACCGAGAATGAACGGCAGGAAGATAAGGCTGCAAAACAATGTATTGAGAAACAAGACGGGAATCACAGCATTGCCTCTCAACGACTTTTTCTTGAACACATCGTAAAAGCCCAACAGGGCGGCGGAAGTAAACGCCAGAATCAACCACATATATCTCTTTCTTTTCCGTTTCTACTCTATACCATGAAACATTTGTCCGGATAGGCCACATCCACCAAGAAGAGGGCGTTCCCCGGCATGGACTCTCCCGCACGGCAACGGTCTTTTCCTTCTATCACCGCCCGAAAGCCTTCCGGCGTAAGCTTGCCCCGCCCCACTTCGACGAGCGTACCGACGATGGCACGCACCATGTTGCGCAAAAAACGATCCGCCTGGATTTCAAAACGCCATTCGCCTGGCGCAAGTTCCGTCCAACGGGCTTGCATGATACGGCAGTTGTTGGTCTTCGTATCGGTATTCACTTTGCTGAAACTGGTGAAATCGGTATAATCGAACAATGCAGCAGCAGCTTCGTTCATCTTCCCAAAATCGAGCATCTGGTACAGACGGCAGGAATAAGCCCGCAAGAACGGGGACTTGCCGAAATGCAGGTAATAATGGTAGGTGCGCGACAAGGCATCGAAACGGGCATGTGCATCGGCTGCCACAGGCACCGTCTTGTAAATGAAGATATCCGGCGGCAACAGGCGGTTGAGCTTGTCCGTCAGCCACCTTCCGTCAATCCGTCGCACAGGGTCATCGGCATACTCGAAATCGAAATGAGCCACCATCATCCGGGCGTGTACTCCGGTATCCGTCCGTCCCGCTCCTGTGATGGACACGGGCTGCCGCAAGAGGGTGGCCAAGGCTTTCTGCAACACCTCTTGCACACTGATACCGTTGGGCTGAATCTGCCAACCGTGGTAACTCGTGCCGTCATAAGCCAAATATAGAAAATATCTTTGCATCCGTCTGATTTGTAAACGGATGCAAAGATACTTCTTTTTTAGCTTACGGCTCTTATTTTACTATATAATAATCCGGCTTCAGTCCACGCAACGCATCTTTACGCTTAGCCTTACGTAGCCAAATGCCGCCCAAAGTGTACACATCCACCCACTCGTCGGGATTCTCCACCCGGATTTGCCGCACACCGTCGCCCGTACCGTAATCGCTCATCTGTATGTCGTCCACGTTGATTCTCTTCGAAGAGGTTCCCGTCACGCTGAACTTCAACCGCACAAGCCCGTCTACGTCCAATTTGTAACCGTAACGCTTCCACTCTCCTTTGTTGAAAGCTATATCCTTTGCCACAGGCAGCCACGTCATCCCCCCATCCAAAGAATAGTCCACACTGAGCTTCACGCCCGTATCCTTCTCACCATACAGCCCGGCATAGAACCACAAAGAGTCGCAACCCTCCGTCTTATCCTCCATCATCTCCAATTCTGTCGTGACACCAGATTTGGCCTGCATACGCACGCTCCAATCATCGTTTTTCCTGTCGTCCGCCAAACCTCCTATCAAGGTCTGCGCCATCCGCCACTGCGCGGCCACACACGTCACCTGGCCTTCCTTATAACTGTTTTTAAAACCGGTCTCGAAGGTCTCGAAAAATGCCTTTTTCTGATCCACCTCTCCCGAAAGGCTCACGATGATGTCTTCCGCCCCAGGAGTGGACAGCACCATTTCGCCTTCTGTCATCCCTTCCTCAGGCATTGCCCCCATGCGCACCATGAGACGTTGTTCCGTGCCTTCCACAGATGCCTTTGTACTCCATTCCTTACCGTCTTCACTCACTTCAAACGGAGCCTCTACCGTGGCTGTGGTCACATACTGGTCTACGCCTAAAGCCGTGACCGTCACTGTCTGCGGGGAAGAAACCCGTCCGGGCACAGACGTGAAATGCAATTCAGAAGCATCGGCCGTAAACACAGGCGTGACCTCCGGCATACGGACTTCCACCTCGTTGGAAACCATCGCCTCTCCGCCCTCTCCGTCCGGAAGGCTTACCGTATAATAATAAGTCGTAGCGGGAAATAGCCCTTCCACTGTGGCGGAAACGCCTGTCAATGTTTTGGGATAGCCTTCAAGCATCTGCTGTTGTCCACTCTCATCCTTCGTATAGACAGCCAACGTGTAATCCAATCCCTCTCCCATGTCCATCCACGAAGCCGTAAATCGTTGGGCATTCACCGTACAAACCACATCACGGGCCGGATAGGCAGGAATACCGTCCACATACTCTACCCTCAGAGGATTCCGGTGCTCGAAACCGTCGCCTTTCAACAGGAGCACAGCCTCGTGCACCCCGGCTTCGGCAGTACGGCAACGTACCGTCAAGGTCACACCCCGGACGATTTCGTCTTCCGTCAGCTGTGTCTTGTCCGCCTCAAAACCGGACTGCCCGAAATCCAAAACCAGTCCTCCGGGTAGGTTACGCCCCCGAATGGTCAAACGGCCCTCCAATCCCTTGGACAAGGCTTGCAGACCGAAATCCACCGTCTCCCCTTCTCCGGGCACAAACAACTCGGGGTTCGTAGATGTGCGGTCGATATAAAAAGCATAATCCGTACTGTCTCCCCAAATATAAGAGGCCAACTGCGGATAATCCACAAAGGGATTACGGTTTCCCTGAATACCGGACACGGCTTCGTTACGCTCACGTTCCACGTCGTCCACAGGGTCGGCTTCGCTCCACGCTAACAATAGGTTGCTCACCCAAGGCCGCAAAGTCGGATAACGGTTTTTCTCAACCATCAACAAACCTTCTGTCGTCTGCCACAAATCAGCGTAATCCTCATAACAAGTAGCCATATAGAAGTAAGTACGTGCAAAATCTCCTTTCCACTCATCTGCCGGTTCCCATACCGTAATCAACGAATCCGCACGATAAGACGCGGATTTCCCGACACGGGTCACCCCGTTGTCGAAAGCGGGCGTTTCCGTGACCACTCCAATCGGGTTGTTGCTTTTCCTCCCGTTGGCCGTTCCGTCACTGGGAAAAAGGTTAAACAAATCGCAATAGGCGTTGTTCACCGTATGCCCCCACCAACTGTTGGCAAAAGAATGCTCGATGTTCATGCCTTCCACGGCATTCAATCCGTTGAACCCGCGAACGACGTCACTGTAGCGGTCGCGCACCGTTCCGTCCGGCATACGGTCGGTCACGACAAAGCCCGACCAGGTATAACCTTCGCCCTTCCCGCCATAGTCCAACACGCTCTCCGGCTGTATCAACTCATGAAGCGCGGTTTTCAACTCCGACTTCTTCAGCCCTTCCACCGGCCTGTAATAATCCTCCTGTCCGTAAGCCATCAGCCCACAGCACGCAAGGCACCAGAATTCAAGTAGTAACTTCCTCATAACTATCAGATTTGCTCAACAACAAATATACAATAAAAAATAATCGGCAAGCATAATCCAGCATAAAAAAATCATATAAAATCTGTATCTGGCACAGTCCTCCACAAAAAAACAACCAAACCCGAACTTTCCATATAAAAGTTCAGGCTTGGCTGTTTTTACGCTTGTTTACGACAAAGCTTATTCAGCCACAGGTTCCGTTGACTCCGGTGCCTGATCAATAAGTTCCATGAACTGATCCAACTTCGGCGTAATGATGATTTGCGTCCGGCGGTTACGCATCTTGCCCTCCGGAGTGTCATTGGAAGCCACAGGGTTATACTCACCCCGTCCTGCAGCCGTCAAACGCTTTGGATCCACCCCGTATGTATTTTGCAAAGCCTGAACCACCGAGGATGCACGCAATGTACTCAAGTCCCAGTTGTTGCGGATATTAGGACGTGAAATAGGATCGGTATCCGTATTACCCTCAATCAGCACCTCATACTCCTTGTAATCCATGATGATTTTGGCAATCTTGCTCAATGTCTCACCGGCGCGCTCGCTAATTTCATAACTACCCGACTTATACAGCATATTGTCCGCCAAAGATATATAAACTACGCCTTTCAACACCTGTACATCCACATCTTTCATTTCCTCACGGCTCAGCGAACGTGTCAAGTTGTTGGTCAGCACCATATTCAAAGAGTCTGACTTATCCTTTGCCTCCACCAACTGTTTGATAAACTTATTGGAAGCATTGATTTCGTCTACCAACTTCGAGATATTCACATTGCCTTGAGAATTCTGTTGGATACTCTTGTCCAACGAACCTTGCAAGGCTGCGTATGAAGCTTTCAGCTCGTCGTTCGCCTTCTGCGCCTCGGCCAAACGCTCCTCTAAACTCTTGGATTTCGTACCGCAAGCCACTAGTTTCATTTTCGTATCCTGATAGGACTTGTCCAATTTGTTATAGTCCGTCTGTAACTGCGCATACTGTTTCTTCGTCACACAACTCGAAAACACCAAAGTTCCCGAGAGGAAAGAAAACATAAGAATCGATTTGTTCATAACCATATATTTTTTTAAAGTTTATCCGTATTTATAATAAAAACGACCGCAATTTACGCAAATTCAGACGAATCCATTTTCCTTATTATATAAGTATAAGATTTCCCACTATTTTTTAAGAAAATACAACTTGCAATTATTCGCGCAGATACTCAGACATGGTATTCCGGAATATGTTCCCATAAAGGGCTTCATTGTAGACCGACACATGGGAACCCACAGTGTTGCGAGCCAACTTGTAATACAAATCACGCAAGGAAATCGAAGGATTGGCATCAATCGTCTCCTGAAAAGCACGGGTAAAACCATTGGAAAGCCAGATGTTCATTTCATAATCCTGCACGTCGGCTTTCGAGGTCTCACCGGCATTGGCCGCTGTCATGAACACGACACCGGGAATCCCTTTGCAAGCTTCGGCCATACTCCCCCCGTAACAAGCCTCCAAAGCCACGAACATTTTCCGATAGTTCCCACGCTCATAAGCCTTCCGTATCATCTTACCCAACTGCTGTCCCCGCAACATCTCATATCCTTCTCCCCAATTCAGCCCATTATACACACCATGCCCGCTCCAAAACAGGAAAACATTGGTATGTTCGTCTCCCGTCACCACATAAGGCGTACGGCCTCCGGCCTCCCCCGCAAGGATAGCCTCCAAATCTTCCGGTTTCAAATCATCCAAACGGTAATCAATGCGTATCCCGTCATACACATTCCCACCATCCCGGTGCACGCGGACTACTCCCGGATACAAATTCTTGGGATTCCAGGCAATGTCATCCTCCGCCACCAAAATGATATGGTCGTCATCATAACCGTGACGTTTCATCAACTGGTACATGGCATACACATCCGCCTGATGACGGTAATTCGCCCAACCTTCGGAAGCCGCCACCAAAACGCACCAATTATGCCGTAAGGAAGGATATGCGGGATCTATCGCGTTTTCGTCAAAACTCTCCATCCGGGATGCCGCCCAGTTCCATCCGGCCAGTGTGGAAGAAGTCCGCCTGCTGCCGTCCGTAGACAAATAATCCCACGTATGGAAACCGTCTTCCGGCGTATAACTCCAATGTGCATAAGTGGAATGAAGGACGGAAGTATATTTCTCCTCATCGAAATCCCAACTGCCGGTCACGCCCACCAGATTCGGATAAACACCTGATTGCAACAAAGCAAAAGCCTGCCGCATGTCATCTGCCATCCAACCGCCATCATAGGCCGCACGCCCGTCTACCACACGCTTCAGAGCCTCATTCAGGCCAGACTCCGGCTCCCATTGCAGGGCCGTCAGACCATAAGCCAAGAAGACCAGTGCGTCATACAGATGGGACTCGCCATTCAAGGGTTCATCCCCATATTTCACCTGATAAACTGTGGGAAAGCCGGAAACAGGATCAGCCGCCAAAGCCATTCCTCCCCAATTCAGCCCCGAAGTCAAACGTCCTGCCAAGGTCGGAGCATAAACCATGTCTGAGCAAATCAAATTGATACCCCTCAGTTTCCATTCAGGATGAATCCGCACCAAACTGTCCAACCACACGGCATCTTCCGTACGGGACGGTGCGAAAAGCAAAGTCTGGAATACATCGTCATGCCTTAAATCCTCGAAACGCGCATTAATCTTATCCAAAGCCACGGCCATGTCCTCCGGTGTGGAATAGGTATAATTACCTTGTGACATCAATCCCAATTCTACAGCCTGGAAAGTAAACCAATCTATAAAACTTTGCCCATAGTCATCTTCACGGGAAAGGAGATACACATTTTCAGCCCCGTCCATCAACGCCTGGGTCAGCATCACCTCACACTGACCTATGTCCGATTCGGACAAAGCCCACAGGAAATCCTTTCCGGCACAACTACGTTGCAATTCCACGGACGAGGCTGTTGGGAGTATCAAAGTCTTACGTCGTGCCCCGCAACAGGCGGAAGCCATACGGGCTGACGATGAATGATAAGGTCCTATCACGGCTGCCACGTCCGAATCGGCAGCCACAGCCTTCAGATAGTCCTCCAAATCAGGAGCATTTTCATCTTTCCACTCCACTTTGAGCTTCACTTTCCGAGACAATCCCCTTTGAGCCTTTTCCAAATCCTCCATGGCCCAAGATACGACTCTCTCCCAACGGCTTTGGTTCTCACCGGGCATGACCACGGCCACGCGGTATTCTTTCACCTCTGCCCCGCTGCCTTGTACGGCAGGTTCGTCCTCGCAAGCACCGCACAGCCCGCATGCCAGTGCAAGGATGCCATATTTAATGCTTTGAAGTTTCATATTCCTTATCTTTTTCAACGGCCTCCGTGCGGCAAGCCTCTACCATCGTGGCCATATTATTATCCGACAATCTGGGACTGACCACGATGTCCACCCAACCGGAAGACAGACCTAACGTCTGGCTCACAGGCCATTCTTTGCCTGCCACCCAATCCCCCAAATACATTTCCATCACCCCGTCCATCTTACGGATGACCGAAAAGAACACGGCCGTAGTGATGGAAGAGCAATCCACATCCATCCCGATGGTCGGTGTCCAAAGCACCTCACGGGAATACCGGTACACCCCGGCAGCCGACCCGCCCAACAAAGGATATACCATCCAATAACCCTCGCCTATCCGGTCCAACATACGGTAAGCACTGTCGGGCATGGCAAAACCTTCATAACCGTCAGCCAAATAACAAGTACGGCAAAAACGACCGCCTTGGGCATAAAATCCATCCGAATAGCCCCTGATGGCTTCTTCCAACACCGGTTCATCAGGCATGGCGGCCAACACCAATGTGGAATCCAACAGTTCGGAATCCCCGGAAGACAGTCCAACCACACTTCCAGCCCAATAGCTTACACCATACATGGAAAGATTGAACGTATATACCCCTACAGGATAGTCCCCCCCTTTCGTCTCGAACAGCAAGACTTTTCGATGGCCAAGCGGCCCTCCTTTCAGGGAGGGAAAATCACGGTATTCGCTTCCGGCCAACACCAACAGGTCGTTCTTCCCCTCTTTCTCCGGCTCCGCCAACCAGTCCTCGTAATCCTGCAAAGCCGCGTCAATGGACAAGGGGGTCTTCAAATGGAACTCCACCTCATCGCCATATACATCGAGGAAACGGCACACGCCTTCGAATATCTTGTCATTATATCCGTTGTCTCCCAATCCATTGGGACTGCAAATCAAGGTAAGCCTCCACTTTTCCAACCCTAAAGAAGCATCGTCCGGTCGCCAGGTTTCATCTCCCGAACAGGCCACCAAAAAGCATCCGCCCCAAACAAGCCACAATAGCCTATGCAGATTCTTTCTCATACATCACCTGCGTTTAAGCTCATAACGGTTATTGTCAAACGCCCCATAACTAAAGTGCCTCATGGAACACAACAACAAATATACTCCTGGGACGTTGTATTCTTGTGTATCTATATATTGCAACTGGTATTTTTCTCCAAACTGTCCTCCTACATTCTTTAACCTGTAACCATAGAACCAATACTCATGCCAATATTCAAACCACGCCCAATATTCCTTCACTGTCGTGGTCATATGAAACCCTTTTTCGCGCATTTTGTTGTCAAAATCATCCCTCTGCCAATCCGAACCGGACAACACATCTTTGTAAGCTTCATCCATTTTATGGGGACGTGTGGAAGTTTTTTCTGTGCTTTTCCTATTATGGAAACACCCTGCTTCCGTATAGTCAGGAAAAGCCAACAGCAGGCGAGCCAACAAATCATCATGCTTGGTAGTATAATAATCATACAATGAATTAAAATCCGCCTCAGAAGGGACATTGTAATAATTAACAACCTTACCACCATCAGTAGCCATTTCATCCTTATCATCATTACTATCATAAGACCAACCTCCGTCCAAGGTAAACAAGACTCCGTCCCTCCCGGTGTCATAACTGGCAATACAGACATAATAACGGTTATCTATTTTGTCATACAAAATATTACCTTTGGCATAAGGCGAACTGGCATTGTCGGGCCACAGCGTGGCAGGTATGAAATACAACTTGGTCATTACAGGCAAATCCACCAAATTGATGGTTAATGTAGCCAACGCCCCATTATCGCCACCTGGAGCAAAAACAAGGCTTCCCTGTTCTTGTAAATCCACTTCCAACACCCCGTTGAGGTCTACAGGCTCATTCGTAGTCCCCAATATGGAAGAACGGAAAAACTCCGTGGCTTCTTCCAAGTCGTCCATGCCCACGCTGAATTCCGTAGGCCTCGTCACATCAAGCACCTCTCCTATCTTAAAATCATAAGTGGCACTCCCATTCACGCTGTCCACCTCGCATAGGTTTTTGATGATTTGTTGCGCCTTCATAAAGCGTTCCCCCTCGGGGGTGGGTACCAATGGGTCTTTACCTTCCTGTGAAGTTTCATCCCCTTTCCCCACTTCTTCCTCTTCATTACAGGAAACAAACAGTCCAAGTCCGATTACCACATAACAAACTATCTCAAAATAATGCCAGATTCTCATATTTCCTCCATATTAATAATTAACTTCGCTCGTATTCCAAAAGAATTCATAATCGTCTTCCATGACCATGCGGTTCTTCAAATTGTCCGTACAGTCACGTCCCAAATCAACCCCGGAAAGACGGAATGCCTCTTCGCTACCATTTATCTCTTCGCGGTAGTTATCCACCTCTTCCGGCACAGACGTTTGCCAACGCCAGTTCGGCAAATCGGAAAACTCCTTATCCGTCGCCAAATAAAAATGTCCCAAGAACTTACGCGTCTGGTAATAGTATTTCCCTGTCAAAGTCCCGTCAATGCCGATACTTCCGGGCCATTCATAACCCAATACAGGATAGGCTTTCTGATATACCGTATTTTCGGTGGACTGCACCTCCAAGCGACCTGCGGTGAGGTAAAATTTCCCCGAAGGAAGATCCGGCACCGGTGTCACGACAAAACGACCGTGATGCCATGCCACACGGTAGGCGCGTCCCTGATACACACAAAGCCCTCCCGTCCAATCCATCGTACGGCCATATATCGGATAAGCCACGCTCACAGCTTCGTCCTTGCTAATCTCCGGCACCCACTCCCGGCACACCGTAGCCACATAACGGCCTGCCGAAATGATGTTTACCACGTATGGCATCTCCACGCTCGTTTCCTTTCCCCCCATCTTGCACTGCACGGTATCGAATGACATGGGAAAAGACGCATTGGCAAAATGGTTGAACCCGAACACTTCGCTCAAACGGGAAGCCGTCCCCACGGCACGGGTCTCCACAGATTTCGCCACTTCGGGGTCGGGTATCAAATCCCATATCGGGCAGACTGCCATATCGACCATCTCCACATTGTTGCCTGCATAGTTATCTTCGTCATACTGTATGCTGCTTTCCCATTGTGCCAACAATTCCGGTTGCACCCGTGCATTGTTGAAGTCGGGATTGATTACGGCCTCGTTCAAAATGGAAATCCTGCCTCCTGACACATCCATACGGCTCTCCGCCGCATTGAAGACATCCTTGAAATTATAATTACTGCCTTCCGACTTCATTTTCTTGAAAAACAGGGCTATCGTGTTTTCACTAAACAACCCTTCTTCCTCGTAGGTGTCGAAGCTTTGTTGGGAGACCGACACATGTAAATCCAACTTTCCTCCCAAGGTAGCCGACTGCACGACATGGGTTCCGAACCGTACGAGGAAAGAATCCAACGCCATAATGTCCGATGGATGGCGGGACAAATCCTCGATGGCCTTACGGAAACTGTGCGTCAGAAGCTCCGGGTATTCTTTCACATAATATTTCAACTTTTCCGTTTCCAATGAACGTATGCCTTTAGGGGATATGTAAGACGTGCTCACATAAAAGTTCTTCTTGTTGACCACTTCAAATACGTCCATTGTCTTTTTCAAGGTCCCTTTGTAAAGGATTAAATCGGCACCCGCTTCTGCCTCAAGCTCCACGCTGTGCACATAATCCGACAAACTATACCCCGACGAGGTTACATAGTAGATGGCATGCTCATAATCAGAGTTAAGCAACCGGTCATTCTCCTTTTCTTCCACTTCTTTCAACATCTGGAGGTTGATTACCTGGCTCATTACGCTGTTAAAAGAACATTTCTCGCCATTATACCCTTCAAAGGAATAACCCACGCCATAATTCCGGATTAAACCTTTGTCAATGGCATCACGCGAAGTTTGGTCACGGCTTTCCTGCACCACGGTATAACATTCCGTCCGCCCGTCTGCCAACCTCAATTTAAGGTTTCCGCAACGGTGTGTTTTCTCATCATTCTGCTCCAAATACAAATAAGATTTTCCTTCCTTTGGGACAAAAGTCAGGAATCCTCCTTCCGTTTCTCCTGCCACGACATCGCGTACATCCACCTGTAACTCACGGTAACCTTCCGTTCCATCAAAGATAAAGTCTGCCATGGGAACATGGTCTTCACTTCCGGAAAACATCGGAACTTCTGGCAAGATGTCCTCAGAACAAGCTGCCAACATCCCACCCATACATATGCACAACAATATTTTTCGTATCATTTCTTTTCCGTATATTTAAAGTTGGACGAACGGAACAAACGTACCGGATAGAAATTATCATTTGCCGACTTCAAGGTTGTCGTGCGCAACTGGTAATCCGGTGTCAACACCAATGCCGCACCGGTCTGTCCTTCGCCCTTGCATGCGATAACACTATATTCATTTACATAATGAAAATCAAAAGAACCCAAATACTTGTCATCGTTCATGATGTCATACACTCCATAAAAACCGTCAAACTGCGCATCGAAACCACTCAATTGCCCTTTGAACAGTACCTTTGGATTTTTATACACATAATTGCGCAAATTCATAATGTCATCAGTCTGGGGCAGATACCACTTGTCTACTCCAATAAATTCCTCGTTCATGCTCCTATAAGTAGGATCTATTACACCGAAAGTATTGGTATAATACCTATTCCCATCGAATATTTCATTCACCGTAACATTGCTGTATTCGTCATCCGGGTCGTCCGGCTCCCCCAAATAAATGCTGTGCTCCAAATTAGCACGCAACCAGTAACCCACACCGATCTTCACGAAGGGCAAGCGGTCCGTCACGTTGTCTATCAACACGCAATAGGCATCTTCCACCGTGATGCCCCCATAAGACACTCCCGCATTCATGTCATTTAAATAGAGGTTACCATTAACATAATACAATTTCGTGATTTTATCCGTCAGCCCCATACCGTCTATGGGGTTCACATAAACTAACCCTCCTTCAAAAGCGATGTAGGAAGGAGGATTACCCTCTCCATCCCCAAGGAATATTCCACGGTTCAGGTTCGGCGACCCTTTCACCAAAGGATACATCACCGTAACCCTACGGTCTGCCCGGATATCCGGCACGTATTCATGGCAAATCTCTGCCACCGGTACTTTCCCGTGATACACCACCTTCACCAAGGTTGCATCATCCCCTGTGTCGAAACGGAGCATCCCGTCATTCAACTCAATCATGCAGTTATCGCCCTGCATGATATCCTTGTCATAATCATAATTGCTCTGCTTGGAGATTTCTTCCACCCGTTCGCGGATAAGACGAGCCAGTTCCGGCTCAAAAAACACCCATATCGGTAAAGTCGTACATCCTACAATGGTCAACCGTTTACGCAACTCCGCATCATTACGGTAATCCCCCTCCAAACTGTTCATCCAATCAGAGAGCAAATGTTGGTCTATTTGGCTCTCATTGCTAAAATTCTCGATGGATTTCCGTATTTTCTCCACACATTCATTTTCTCCTGCCCGGATGGTAAAAGACTTCGAAGCACTGCAATCCGTGGAAATACTGGCATCTATCCGCGAAGTCTCTGCCGAAGGCTGTATCTTGCCATACACATATTTCGTCCGCATTTCCGTATAGGTTTGCACGTCCGCCACTTCTTTCTTCTGAAAGTCTACCATATACTCTATCATCCCTCCTAAATCGGCAGAAATAACAAGATGCGTCCCGAAATCCTTTAGCAACCGGTCTACATTTTCAATGGTGGGGTCATTCATGATTTTCTCGCGTAGTCGGTTAAAAGCCTCAGAATAAATGTCCTTCCCCCCGTTGGCCAAATACAGTAGCCCCGCCTCGTCCAAATAACGTGAAGCCACAACCTTGGACAAACGGGAATACCCATAGCACCGTTCTTCCACAGTCGAATAATTATTGGTCTTCACAAATTTGCCTACGGTCTTTTTCGACCCTGACAGGTTGCTTTTCTCTCTTTCCTGGGCTTCCGTAAAGGTCTGGGACAACTCGTCAAGCGAATACCCCGAATATATTTCTATTTTCTCATAGCTCCGGTTATCCTCTTGAATGAAATTGTCTCCCAATTCTGCCTCATACTTCAACAACTTGTTATAATCCAGAATCGGAGCCACCAGGCTATTCTCACTCATAAAATCCTGCAATATATTGTATCCCCATCCCACACGGAAGTCTTGTGTCAATTCTCCTCCCGACAAGGCATTATCCTCCACGTCCAACCACCCGCACTGGTATATGGAAATCCCCACAAACTGTTCCGGCGAATCGGCATAACTCACCCTGATTTCAGCCCTACGCCCATTATCACCATCATTGGTGGCGACATAAAACTCTAAAATACCGTCTTCTGCCAAAGTATCAGAAGTGAGAGCCACCCAGTCAGCCATACATTCCACCACACATTTTTTGGGCGAGCGTATGCTCACATCATAGTACCGTCCCACACGCCCCAAACTTATCTCAGCCTCGCTGACCTCTATTTGGACATCGGGTAAAACCAAAGCATCTTCATGCTCCGAACAAGAAAACAAAACCATGTTTGCCAAAATCATGGCAAACATGGAAATCATGGATAAGCTCCTCACTTCACTTAATATTCTAATTAGTAATTACTAAAATCCACAATTGCCTTAGGATTATCCTTGTATTTCTTTACGATATAGTCCTGTACGATTACGGCAACCTCGTCGTCAAAGAAGCTCCATATCGGTGTCAAAGTCATTTCCACGACTTCGGCCGTATTATTCTTTTTATTGGCTCCGTCCATCACAATGCTATTCGCCCAGTCTGTGGCCAATTGATTCACTTCCGCACGTTTGACAGCCATCGTACTCGTCAAATATTTGGCCATCTCTTGCCCCTTAGCTACCTGCCCGCCTAACATGGTCAGCTCCAAATTGGAATGGGACAACAACATCTCACCTTTCCGGATATAATCCGCATGTGCTTCTCCCGTAATGGAAATGGCAGCTTGTATGGACAGGCTAGCATCACCTTTTATTCCCATATTGTCCGCTACATCAAAACTATCTGCGTCCAACTTCATTGTCATTTCACCTCCTAAAGTAGTTCCTGTCACTACCACAGGTCCATAAGTCGCATCCAACTTAACTAAAGCCGCATCCAATTGTGCCTTATTGGCTGACGGATTCTCCGCCAATTCATTAATTTTGTCTCTCAAATTAAGGAAACCGATACTCAACATTTGCCGCTTTATTTTTGTATCCTCTTCTTCAGCAACATAACCTAACAAATCCGCATATCCCAAAGACGCTTCATACACCGGATAACGGCATCCCATCCTGTAAGTCACATTCGCATCGGCCACTTTCTCCCCACTGATATAAGCACCGGAAATATCCAGTTTAAACAAACCGAAAGATACGCCAATCTTCAAACTTACATTGATTGAGTCTAACTTATTGTCTATGGAATCATAACTTATAATCTTCACATCAGATGCTGCAATGGGGGCTTCCGTATATAAGCCAAGATCCGCATAAGGGGCATCTTCCCCATTAATAAGTTTTTTCAAGCCCGTCATTTGCACAACAGACTGCTTGACTTTTCGGTTTATGATGTCATACCCTTTACCGATGCCCTTATTATTAAATACATCATAAAATTCCACATCGTCATTTTCCGGCATGCTTTCACCATTCAACAAGTTAGTCTGACTCACCGGTATCTGGACTTTCGTGCCATTTTCAGTAACCAAGACCAAATTATCCGTACGGCTCTCTTTTGTCCCATTGTCTTCTATATAAAGCTCAACGGAAGCATCCCCCTTACCGGTTGGTGTCAACACGGTAATCCATTCATTAGTTTCAGGAACGGAAAGCGTCCATGCCTGCCCTTCCTCCACGTGAACGTTTAGTCTATAATAGCCGCCCAAACGATCTACATCCAATCTCTCCTCTCCAAAACCGACATGACTACCATGATTTTCATTTTCGTCATCACAAGAGGAAAGCGCATAACACAAACTTCCACACAATAAAGTAAAAAACAACTTTTTTAATAAACCTTTCATCTCTAATATTTATTTATTAATACAATCCTATAAAGCCAGACATCTATAAACAGCTGTCTAAAAAACTTTTATGAGATGTAAAGATACAACATACTTTCAATAAGTCAACAATTACCCCCCCCCGTATTTTAACTCTTATTTTATTAATTTATAAAATAAGAAAAACTATCCTCACACAAATGAAAAATTCCCCCGCGCAAGGTTTTCGCCTTGCGCGGGGGAATACAAATTAAAAAAGCGGCTACCTACTCTCCCACCTTGCGGGCAGTACCATCGGCGTGAGCGGGCTTAACTTCTCTGTTCGGGATGGGAAGAGGTGGAACACCGCTGCTATAGCCACCAAAATACGGCAGACATATCACACTGTATTGACTTTACTTGTTTACTGATACAAAACACACGCATCATAAAGAATATACCCCTGAACCTGAGGCATGAAAGCTTTCGGGCTATTAGTAGTGCTCGGCTTTGGCGTCGCCGCCTTTACACCTGCACC
>ERZ1673738.280-NODE-280-length-100090-cov-8.762263_pt1 | contig 100090 bp, 87 predicted proteins | sample MGYA00580198_ERZ1673738 | MGnify/ENA primary metagenome ERZ1673738 (study PRJEB41218, sample SAMN15661784) | gut metagenome | host: Homo sapiens | place: Canada: London | collected 2015-08-20/2019-03-30 | study: EMG produced TPA metagenomics assembly of... | reverse complement strand
CAGTTCTTTTGATGCTTTTCTTTCTGTAAAGAAAAGCATGCGTTCTCTCCTTTGCCAAAGGAGAAAAAAATGTGCTTTTCTCACTGAGGAGAAAAGCACCAAAAGACTCATTGAGGCTACCGCTTCAAACTCCCATGCTTCTGCTGGGAAAGCGTATACCCACGGCTCCCAACAGACGGAACCGCGCACCTACGTGAGCTCTCCGTCATTCGCCGTGCGAAAACTCTGTGCCACTGGGAAGCCCGCGCCTGCGGGCGCAAAGCTGTCGGAATGCGCTCTCGGCTCGCACAAACGATTGAACGGAACGTTCGCGGTTTCTTTTCGTTCTTTTCTTGTCCGACGGGGAAAAGAACATTTTTTTATTTTTTCGGAATCAGCTTTTCTTTCCCGCCCATATACGGACGGAGCGCGGCGGGCACGTTCACCGAGCCGTCGGCATTCAAATTGTTTTCAAGGAAAGCGATGAGCATTCTCGGCGGGGCGACGACCGTGTTGTTGAGCGTATGCGCGAGATATTTTTTGCCGTCTGCGCCGTTTACGCGGATTTTTAAGCGTCTTGCCTGTGCGTCGCCGAGGTTCGAGCAGCTTCCCACCTCGAAATATTTTTTCTGACGCGGCGACCATGCTTCGACGTCGACCGATTTGACCTTGAGGTCGGCGAGGTCTCCGGAGCAGCATTCGAGCGTGCGCACCGGAATATCCATGGAACGGAACAGGTCGACCGTGTTCTGCCAAAGCTTGTCGAACCACATTTTGCTGTCCTCGGGACGGCATACGACGATCATTTCCTGCTTTTCAAACTGATGGATGCGGTAGACGCCGCGCTCCTCGATGCCGTGCGCGCCTTTTTCCTTGCGGAAGCACGGCGAATAGCTGGTCAGCGTATAGGGCAGGCTCTTTTCATCGAGGATCTGGTCGATGAACTTGCCGATCATGGAATGCTCGCTCGTGCCGATGAGATAGAGGTCCTCCCCTTCGATTTTATACATCATAGCGTCCATTTCGGCAAAGCTCATAACGCCGGTCACGACGTTCGAGCGAATCATGAACGGCGGCACGCAGTAGGTGAAGCCGCGGTCGATCATGAAATCGCGCGCGTAAGTGATGACGGCGGAATGGAGTCTTGCGATATCGCCCATGAGGTAATAAAAGCCGTTTCCGGCGACGCGGCGCGCGGAATCGAGGTCAAGCCCGTCGAACCGCTCCATGATATCGCTGTGGTAGGGAATTTCAAAATCCGGAACAACCGGCTCACCGAACCGCTGCACCTCGACGTTTTCGCTGTCGTCCTTCCCGATCGGGACGGAGGGATCGATGATGTTCGGGATGGTCATCATGATTTTTGTGATTTTTTCGTCCAGCTCCGCTTCCTTGGCTTCCAGCGCGGCAAGCGCCTCGGAATTTTCCGTCACCTGCTTTTTGGCTTCCTCGGCCTCGGCTTTTTTGCCCTGCGCCATGTAAGCGCCGATCAGCTTGGAGACCTTGTTTCGGTTTGCGCGCAGAGCATCCGCCTCGCCTTTTGCCTTGCGGTTTTCCTCATCGAGGGCGATGACTTCGTCGACAAGAGGCAGCTTGGCGTCCTGAAATTTGTTTCGGATATTCTGTTTTACGATTTCGGGATTTTCTCTGAGAAATTTTAAATCCAACATGTTGCTTCTCCTCCGTAAAAAATAAAAAGCCTTCTCCTCCCTCAAAAATGGGACGAAAAGACTCCGTGTTGCCACCCAAATTGCCGTGCCATGGGGCACGACCGCTCAACGGTATGATAAGGGATACCGTCCCGCGGATTTCTCCGCATGCTCCGGAAGCGGACAGACCCAAATCGCACCTACGGCTTGCACCGACCGCCGTCTCTCTTTTCGCGCAGCATTTGGATTGTTTTCCATCCTCGCAAATAAAACAAATAAAATATTATAATTTATTATAAGACTTATCTTCCGAAAAAGCAAGAGATTTTTGAAATATTTTTGATTTCTCTTCCTTTGGGAAAGACACCATCGAAAGTCTTTACAAAAAAGTCATAGTTTATGTGTGGGTTTTCTTGATTTTTGAAAGCTTGCGTGGTATAATTGATTCTGTAAATTGAAGACGTATGCCGAAAACCGAATCGGGCTTTCCCGTATCGGAATGCAACAGGAAGAAAGGCGATTTGTATATGAAAAATGTTGAACGCTTCAATGCCGTCATGAATTTTGAAAAACCGGACCGACTTCCCGTCATGGAATGGGCCGGCTGGTGGGGCGATACGCTGAACCGTTGGTATGACGAAGGGCTGTCCCGCGAAATTCCGTGGGACAGAATCCAAACGCATCTCGGCCTTGATTTCATCCGCCGCATTTGGATGCCGCTTGAAACGCCGGACTGCCCGCGCCCTGCCTCTCACGGCGCGCCGCTGATCTATACCTCGGAGGATTACGACGCCTTTAAAAAATATCTTTATCCAAATGAAACTCACAAAAATTGGCAGAACAAGGTCGGCATCCTGAAAGATTTGAAAGAGGAGCACGACCGCGGCGACGCCGTTTTGTGGTATTCCTATGACGGATTCTTCTGGTTCCCGCGTGTCTTGCTCGGCATTGAGAATCACCTCTATTCTTTCTACGACGAGCCGGAGCTGTATCATCGGATCTGCTCCGACCTCGCGGACTATATCATCAGTCAGCTGCCGGTGATTTACTCGATATGCAGTCCGGAGTTTATGGTGATTTCCGAGGATATGAGCTATAACAACGGACCGATGCTCTCCGAGGAGCTGTTCGATGAATTTCTGCTTCCGTATTATCGGCGCATCATTCCCGAGATCAAAAAATACGGCACCAAGGTCATTATCGATACCGACGGGGACGTTTCCATGATGATTCCGTGGCTCATGCGCGCCGGAATCGACGGCGTGCTTCCGCTGGAAAGGCAGGCGGGCGTCGATATCAACCGTCTGCGCGAGCTGTATCCCGAGTTCCTTTTCATCGGCGGCTTTGACAAAATGACGATGCCGCGGGGCGAGGAGGCGATGCGCGCGGAATTTGAAAGACTGCTTCCCGCGATGCGCTCGGGAGGCTTTGTCCCGTCCTGCGACCATCAGACGCCGCCGAGTGTTTCCCTTGAAAATTATCATATTTACGTGCGCCTGATGAAAGAGTATGCCGAAAAAGCCGTCAAATGAGAAATTGGCGGAACGGCTTGTGTAATTTGTACAAAAAAAAACGAAAAAATTGTAGAATAAGCAGAATCTTCTTGATTAACAAAAGTAAGATTTGATTTATGGAGCATACCGGTGGTATAATATATTCTATCATCTGATTTTATATGGATTTTTGCTTCGCAGTTTTGATAAAATATTTATCGGAGGAACATAGGAGAATGAAAAGAGTATTGGCACTCGTCCTTATGCTGGCCATTTGTGTGGTGTCGGCAGCCGGATGTACAAAGATATCCAAAGACGATCCGGCACAGAGGGGCGCAGAAATTGAAATGTATATGGGGACCAAGGTTATGGATCTCGATCCGGCCGTCGCCTATACGGATGAGAACGCGGTCAAGATTCTGAGCCTGATTTTTGAGGGACTTACGAAGATCGATGAGAATGGCAAGCTCCAAAAGGCGCTCGCCAAGAAATGGGAAATCACGGAGAACCCCAAGACCGGCGCTCAAAGACTTGAAGTCACCATCAAGGACACCTATTGGAGCGACGGTTCCGTGGTTCAGGCGAACGACGTGATATATGCATGGAAGCGGATTCTCGACCCGTCTTTTGATTCTCCGGCGGCCTCGATGCTGTACTGCATTAAGGGCGCAAAGGATGCCAAGATGGGACTGATCTCCATCGACGACATTGAGCTGTATTCCGTATCGAAATCCAAATTTATCATTGAATTTGAGGAAGGCACCGATATCAACGAGTTCCTTTATAATACCGCCAGCCCGGCTTTGGTGCCGCTTCGTGAAAACAAGGTGGCGTCCTATCCGGATTCGTGGTCGAAGAGCGCGACCGACCTTTCCACCAACGGGCCGTTCCGTGTAAAAAAATTCTCGAGCGATCCTACGGAACAGGTTGTGCTTGAACGCTCCTCATATTATTATCTGTCGCAGGAAGTGAAGACCGAGGCGATCGATAAATACGTGACACCTTACAGGATCACCATCCGTTATGATGTTCCGCTTGACAAAACGCTCGTTTATTCCTCTGCGGAGACGGATGTTTTGACGATGTATAACAATAAGGAGCTTTTCTATATCACAGGACTTACGGCGTCTACGGCCGCAGCATACGGAAAATCCGTCAAAACGGAGGCGGAGGCATCTACCTTTGTTTACTACTTTAACCTGAATTCCCGCGATAACGCCAAGCTTTTCCAAAATGCCGCCGTGAGAGAGGCGCTTTCCATGGCGCTTGACCGGAATTATATCGCCGAGCTTGTCGGATGCGGCACGGAGGCGGCAACGGGACTTCTGAACGATCAAGTATTCAATACGAAAAAGGGCACCTCTTTCCGTAAGTCGGGCGGAGAAATCATCAGTGCTGCCGGTGATGTCGAAGGGGCGAAGCAGCTTTTGGCCGACAACGATATTTGGCCTGAGGATTATGACGATATTTATATTCTCGTCCGCATGGATGAGATGAACGACAGCTATCAATCTCAGCAGATGGGCTATATGAGCAAGGAGAAAGCGGTCGCGCAGTATACGAAAACCGTGTGGGAGCAGCTCGGCTTCCACGTCGTGGTGAACGCTGTGGCCTCTTCCACTTATGAAGAGCTTTATGCGGCGGGAGATTACGATGTCATCGGACTTGATTATCAGATGCTTTCCGTTTATCCGATTTATAACCTGACTGCTTTCACAAAGGAATACAACGGACATGTAAAGCTTGTGACCTCCGCCGACAGGGATTTCGACGCATCCCGTGGGGAGACGATGTATTATGAAAGCGTTGCGCATGTGAGCGGATATTACAATGCGGAATATGATGCGCTCATTGCCTCCGCTTTTGCCGAAACGGATGCCAAAAAGCGGGCGGAGATTCTCCATGAGGCCGAAGCGCTTTTGCTGAGTGACGCTGTGGTGGTGCCGCTGCTTTTCAATGCGAACGCCTATGTGGTGTCGAGCGAGCTTTCCAAGGTTTCGACGAATTATTGGGGTGCGCAGATCTTCACTAAGACGGAGCTGAAAAACTATGTTCAGTATTTGTCCTCCGTGAGGGAAGCCGCGAAAAAAGAAGAAGAGAATCAGTAACAGAAAAGGGACGGTACTGCCGTCCCTTTTCTGTTGGATCTTTGATTGCGAAAGGCTCAGAAGATGCCGTCGAGCGTAAAGCTTTCCAGCATTTTCAGCCGTTTCAGTCCGTCGCAGAAGGTCATCCTTGCCACAGCGAAATCATCGCCGTCTCCGTCCCGGTAGCTGATATACATCAATAGGATTGCATCATCCGCACGATTGATGTTGTCGTAGCCGGCGGTGAAAGCGATTCGATTGAAGCTTTCATCCCACATCTGCCACAGGCGTTCCATGTCCTCTTCTAAGGTATCCTTGCCGGCTTCAAACGCATCGGCGTCCGCCGGGAGCGTTTCGGCAATTTCAAGCAGCGCGTCTATCTTTCCGCCGATATAACATGAATTGCAAATGACAAAAGTAAGGACAGCGCTGATCAGAAGAAGAGAGGCAATAAAGGTTTTCATATTTCAACGCTCCTTTTTCACGATTTTGACGGTGTCGCTGTCGTCCACGGTCATTAAAAATACGGTTTTGATATCATGAATATGCCTTTTTTTGAGCTGCTGCTCTACCCATTCCGGACTTTTTCCCGCGTTTTTTACGGCGTAATCCAAAATGTGCCCGTCGATGATCACCGAATGAGAAAGACCGGTGCCGTCGCCTGTCAGGTTTAAATCGGAAAGCGTCACCTGCTTTTCGCTGTCCTTGGGGAATACGGATATTTGTCCGTTCTGTTCGAGGATGGCGTATTCCACCTCGTCCGGGGATGCGATGTTTTTCAGTCTCAGCTCGCAGAGAAGGTCATCCATGCTGAGGCGCATTTTGACCATTTCCTTTTGATTGATCACGCCTTTTCGGATAATAATGCTCGGCTTTCCGTCGAGAATGCTTTTCACGGCGGCGCTTTTGGTGGCGAGGAACGACATGATGATTTCAAGGCAGATGATGACGACAATCGGAACGACCGAATATAAAAAAGGGATATTGGCATTGGTCAGAGGGTGTGATGCGATCTCCGAGAGCAGGAACGTCGTAACAAGCTCCGAGAGCTGGATTTCCCCGATCTGCCTTTTTCCCGACAGACGCATCGCGCCGATGAGAAGAATATAGATCAAAATTGTCCTTACAAAAATGGCTGCCATATGGATTCCTTTCCGCAAAGAGGCGCAAACGTGTTTACTGAATATATTATTTATGGAAAATATAAAAATATTTGTTGAAAAAATTCCCGTTATAGGTTATAATCATCATGTATCATTCTATCAAAACGGCAGCAGAATCCGGAAAGGAGCCGAAAATGGAAAACTATAACGACGAATACGGCGCAGAATACAGCGTGCCATTTGCCTCGATCATAGAAGAATTCAAGCTGGAAGTGATTCATATTCCCGAGGGGAAAAAAGTCAAAATCACGCGCACGGACGTCAACCGTCCCGGACTGGCGCTCGCCGGCTTTTTTGAATGCTTCGACCACAACCGGATTCAGCTGATCGGCAATGCGGAGCATCAGTATCTGGCGTCTCTTTCCAAAAAAGAGCGGTTCTATAAGATGGAGCAACTGGCCGTCCATAATCCGCCGGCAATCATCGTGACGACCGGACTTTCCATTTTCGATGAGGTTTTGGAGGCGGCGAAAAAATACGGCATCGCACTGGCACGCACGCAGGAGAAAACGTCCGCCTTTCAGGCGGCACTGATTGCGTCGCTCAATATCAGCTTGGCGCCGAGAATCACAAGGCACGGCGTGCTTGTGGAGGTTTACGGCGAGGGAATTTTAATTCTCGGAGAAAGCGGCGTCGGCAAAAGCGAGACGGCAATCGAGCTTGTCAAACGCGGACACAGACTGATTGCGGACGACGCGGTGGAGATCAAGCGGGTTTCCGCCAAAACACTCGTCGGTACCGCGCCGGAGATTATCCGCCATTTTGTCGAGCTGCGGGGAATCGGCATCGTGGACGTGCGCCGCATTTTCGGTATGGGCGCCGTCAAGGAAAGCGAAAAAATCGATATGATTATCAAGCTGGAGCCTTGGGATCAGAATAAGGTTTACGACCGGATGGGGCTTGACAGCGAGACGACCGACATTCTCGGCATCAAAATTACGACGACGACGATTCCCGTGCGCCCCGGACGGAATCTCGCGATCATTCTTGAAATTGCGGCGATGAACAACCGTCAGCGAAAGATGGGTTATAATACGGCTGAGGAGTTCAACAAGCGGCTGATGGAGCATATGACGGCCAAAAAGGAGCCGGAGGATGAATAAATCTCCGGGAAAACGGTAAATGGTAAATGAATATGGAACATGAAAATAAAAAATCGTCCGTCAATCTGCGCTCACTGTGGCTTACGATGGCGCTGTGCGCCGTCTTGCTGGCGGCAGCAGCCGACCTTGCATTCGGGACGCAGATCATCGGAATGATTGCCCTTATGGGAGCGGCGGGGATTTTCACGGTAATTCTTTTGACATGTGAGACCTATGTCTCCGTTCTCGACGGTGTGGTTTCCCTTGTGATTTTATATTTTGCGGGCGGTATGACGGTGGTGTTGCCGGCGCTTGGCGCCGTCTTTATCGTATGCGCATTCGTTTTATCGCGTCTTATCAAGAAAAAATGCTCGAAAACGTCCGCGGTGGTCGCGCTTACCATTGTGCTTCTTTTGTACTTTCTCATTCTTGCGGCGGTTTTATACGCGGCGGGCGGACATTCGCTGGCGCCCAAAGACGTGATGCGCGAGCTGAACAGCTTTTTTGATGAAATGAGAAGTGAAGCCGCGGACTGGGGAAGGGCATATGTGGACGAACTTCCGGAGCAGACAATCAAGCTTTATGAAAATCTCGGCGTCGGCACGGAGGAGCTTCGGGAGTCGTATGCGGCAAGTGCCGAGGCGGCTGTAGACGCCGTGCAGATGTTTCTTCCGGGAGAAATTCTGCTTCTTTTGCAGGTGCTCGCTTATCTTGGCGTTTGTTTCTTCGTTCTCGCCGTAAAGCAGGCGAGATATGAGGCGCTGCTTCCGGAGCCGCGATGGGTGCTGTATCCGACGCAGGTGACGTGTATCGTCTTTATGGTGACGACCTTTGTCTATATGATCGCCTCTTTCTTCTCCGGTACGACAGCCTTTGCGGTGGTCTGCGTCAATCTGCTGCTTGCGCTTTGGCCATCCATGGCGGCATGCGGCGTCAGAGGCTTGGTGGTTCGCCTGAAACATCCTGTGCTCAGAGGCCGGACGATTTTTATTCTCGGTCTGTTCGTTTTGTTCGGACTTTTTATGCTGAACCTTATGCTTCCCATTGCGGCTATCCTGCTGGCTTTCCTCGGTGCGAGAGACGTATCCTCGCTTCGCATGGCGGAGGCGGAGGCAAACAAAAAGAAGAAATAACCTCGTCTACCGTTTTCGGGCGGCGGCGTGAATTTTAAAATTTATACCGGAAGGGAGGGATTGCCATGCCGGAGAAGAACAATAAAATCAAAAGTCATTCCGTTCCGGTCGGCGCGATTGTATGTGCCGCTCTCGGACTCATCGCGCTTGCGGTAAGCGTGATCCTCATCGTTTACACGGACTATGAACCGGCCAATATCGTGATAGGCGCGCTCGGCTGCTACGGCGGCGCGGTGGTGCTCACTGCTGTGATAAGCTTTGTCGGCAGAAGAATGGTCGCCGGGGATTTTTCGGAGGTAAAAGGCTCGATATTCGGCACGATTTCCCTTGATTTCATCCAAAAACTGTATCTCCCTGTTCTGATTTGCGACGAAAAAGGAAAAATCGTGTGGTACAATACGGCGCTTTCCTCCAAATTCAAGACGCGCGGCGTCCTGTACGGGAAGTATATCGACAATATTTGCAACGCCACGATTGAGCGAATTATCAAGAGCGATGACGACGGAGCGGAGGTTTCCTTTATTTCCGCAAGCGAGATTGCCGATGACGACACAGAGGTTTTTGTGGCCAAGGGTTATCGCGTCGTGTCGAAAAGCAAAGCATTTTATATCACCATTTTTGAAAATATCACCGAGATCAAAAAGCTGTATGCGAAGCTCAACGACGAGGAAACGCTCATCGCTTACGCGATGATCGACAATCTCGACGAGCTGATGCAGTATGTGCAGGAGCTGTATGCGAATGCCGCAAGCGATGTGGAGGCGATTCTGCGCCGCCATATGGAAAAGGTGGGCGGTGTGCTGCGCGATTACGGACACAATAAATTCATGTGTATGTTTGCAGCCAAGCACCTTGAGGAATTTGAAAAGGAACGCTTCTCCATGCTCGACGAGATTCGCGAGATTCATGTCGGTGATACCACGATGCCGGTTACGATTTCCATGGGGATCGCGACGATTTCGGGCAGCTTATATGAGAAGGAGCGCGCCACGCAGACAGCGCTGGATATGGCGCTTCAACGCGGCGGCGACCAGGTGGTCATCAAGACCGCCGACGGCGTGGAATTTTACGGCGGAAAGACCAAAACCGTCCAAAAGCGCACCAAGGTACGCGCCCGCGTGATTGCAAACGAGCTGATTATGCTGATATCCGCTGCCGACAATGTGCTGGTCATGGGACATAAATTTGCCGATTTCGACGCGTTTGCTTCGTGTATCGCAGTCGTTCGGCTTTGCAAGTTCTGTGGGGTGCAGGCGCTGGTCGTATCGGATAAAAACGACAAAAATCTCGCCGGCTGCTTCAAACGGCTTGAAGGGAACCCCGAATACCGGAACTTGTTTATCGATAAAATCGAAGCGCAGGATATGATTCACAGCGGCACGCTCGCGGTCGTCGTCGATGTGAACAACATCGATTTCTGCGAGGCGCCGGACGTCGTCAATACGGTGCAGAATCTCGTCATTATCGACCATCACCGCAAAACCGCCGAATTCAAAAATACGCCGAAGATCGCCTATATAGAGCCGTCCGCAAGCTCGGCCTCCGAGCTGATGAGCGAGTTTTTGGAGCAGATTCTCCCGCAGGGAACGCTGCCGAAGGTCGAGGCGGACCTTCTGCTCGCCGGTATTCTTCTCGATACCAAGCGGTTTACGCACAATACGGGTGTTCGCACCTTTTCCTCCGCGCTGTATCTGCGCAGCGAGGGTGCAAGTCCGATCGACGCGCAGGATCTTTTCAAAATGGACATCGAGGATTTCCTCTCCGAAGCGAAATTTGAGAGCAACGTCGTCATTTACAAATCCGTCATCGCCATCGCGCTCAACGACAGCGACGAAAACACCTCCATCGGAAGAGTCAACGCCGCGCGCGCCGCAGACCGTCTGCTCGGGGTGGAGGGCGTGCTTGCCGCATTCGCGCTTTGCCGGATCGGGGATACCGTTCATATTTCCGCGCGCTCCCAAGGAAAGATCAACGTCCAGTTGATTTTGGAGAAAATGGGCGGCGGCGGTCACTTCGATTCCGCCGGCGCACAGATGAAAAGCTCATCCGTGGCGAACGCTCTGACGATGCTGCGCACGGCGATTGACGAGTATCTCGCGGAAAACATGTGAAAATAAATACAAAAATCAGAAGAGGTTTTATGGCAACGAAGATTTGGGCGCACAGAGGCGCTTCGGCCTATGCGCCGGAAAATTCTCTGCATGCATTTAACCTTGCCATCGAGATGGGCGCGGACGGTGTGGAGCTCGACATTTATGAAACCGCGGACGGCAGGCTCGTCATCCATCATGACAATGATATCGAGCGCATGACCGGCACGCCTGCAAAGATTTTGGAGACGGATTTCGACGTTCTGCGCTCCTATAATTTCTGCGGCGAATGGGGAGACAAATTCGGATTTGTGAAGATTCCCGAGCTTTGCGAGGTGCTGGAACTGTTCCGGAACACGGATATGACGGTCAACGTCGAGCTAAAAGAAGGCTCGGTGAATTATCTGAAAGCGATCGACGAAACGGTGACGGATTTCGGCATGCAGGAGCGGATTCTCTATTCCTCCTTCGACCATTTCAAGTTATATCATATGAAGAAAATCAATCCTTCCTGCAAAATCGCCGCGCTGTATTCCGAAAACAGAATGTTTCCGTGGGTATCCGGAAAAATGCTGGGGCTTTGGGCGCTGCATCCTCATTACTGCCAGCTCTACCGGCATTTCGATTTGGGAATCGACTATGTGCGGGAGGCGCATCTGTATGGGCTCGAGGTCAACGTTTGGACGGCGGACAAGGAATCGGTGCTTCGCGAGATTGCTCCGTGGGGCATCGACCATATCATAACGGATTATCCCGATGTCGCAATGCGAATCATCGGGGAAGAACGGAAAAACAAAGGGACTTTGTAAAGTCCCTTTTCTTTTTTGCCGGGCGAGATGTGTCATATTTTCAAATTTTTCGTATGAGAACGCCGGATATGCGAAAACTAATGATAGAAAACATCCGAAGAACATGGAGAACCGCTTCACGGTGTCGGATATAAATATTCAGATGGAATCCGTCCGACGGACGGAATGGAGGATATCATGGAAAAAAATATGACAAACGGCGAAATTCCGCTTGGGCTTGGCATGGCGTTCGCACAGAACACGGCGGCGATGGAACGCTTTGCCGCCATGAACGAGCAGGAAAGACAGAATATCATCAGCATGGCGCAAAACGTAGGCTCCAAAGCGGAGATGGCGGCTTTTGTGCAGAAAATCGCCGACGGACATGCCGCAAATTCCTGAGCATGGATTTAAAAATTTTACGGAGGCAGAGCTTGAAAAAGGAATCTCTATGGCATAAGACGGCTGCCGTTCCCGCGTTTTCGCCGCTTTCGGAGGAGCTTCGCACGGACGTCGCCGTTATCGGCGGCGGAATTGCAGGCATTTTGACCGCGTTTGAGCTGACGCGGCGCGGCGTTCGGTGCGCCGTTTTGGAGGCTGGCAGGATATTGAGCGGACAGACGGGGAATACGACCGCCAAAATCACGTCGCAGCACGGGCTCATCTATGATAAGCTGATTGATACACTCGGATTCGAGCATGCGCGCGCATATGCCGCGGCGAATGAAAAGGCGATATCGGACTACGGGCGGATTGCTTCGGAACGGAAAATCGACTGCGAGTTTAAAACGCTTCCTTCCTATGTTTATTCCGCCAAAAACGCGGAGTATCTGAAAAAGGAAGCGGAATCCGCCGCCTCATTGGGGATTGCTTCGTCCTTTGTCACGGACGTCATGCTCCCGTTCCCGACCGCCGGCGCTGTCCGCTTTGAAAATCAGGCGCAGTTCCATCCGTTGAAGTTTTTGACATCGCTTCTGCCCGGACTTGAAATTTACGAAAACACCGAGGTTTTGTCCGCAAAAGGGAACAAAATCAAAACGAACCGCAGCGTCGTGACGGCGGAAAAGCTGGTGTTCGCAACGAATTTTCCGCCGATCAATTTCCCCGGGCTTTATTTTGCGAAAATGCACAGGGAACGCAGCTATGTCGTGGCGCTGGACGGTGCGCCGATGCTGGGCGGCATTTATTATGGCGCCGACGAGGACGGTCTTTCGCTCCGAAATGCGGGGAGTGGGCTGCTGCTTCTCGGCGGTGCGGGGCACCGGACAGGAGAGAATCGGCGCGGCGGACGGTATGCGGCGCTCCATACCGCCGCGGAACGCTTTTTTCCCGGTTCCCGCGTGGTATGTGAGTGGTCGGCACAGGATTGTATGCCGGCCGATTCCGTGCCGTATATCGGACGCTATTCCAAATCCGAACCGGACTGGTACGTCGCGACGGGATTCCAAAAGTGGGGCATGACGAGCGCGATGGTTTCCGCCATGCTTTTGTCGGATTTGATTTGCGGGAAAAAGAATCCGTATGAGGCGGTCTTTTCTCCCGAACGGAAGCTCTCGGGCGCGTCGGTGCCGCAGCTTGTATCCGACGGCGCAAAATCGGCGAAAAGCATCGCGGCACGTATCTTTTATCTGCCCGGGAAGGATTTTCGCGAGATTGCGCCCGGCCATGCCGGAATCGTATGGGTCGGCGGACACAGACGCGGCGTATATCGGGAAATTCTGCCGGACGGGAAAACGAAGCTCCATGTCGTCTCGGTCAAATGCCCGCATCTCGGCTGTGAGCTTGCGTGGAATCCGGACGAGAAAAGCTGGGACTGTCCCTGCCACGGTTCACGCTTCGATATCGACGGGAATTTGCTTGACGGACCGTCCCAAACGGGCATCGGCATAGGCCGAAAGGCATGATATGGGGTATTTCAGCTATCATGCCGTCGCGCGGCGGCTGATAAAGGAAGGGAAGCTTGCGGGATATTACTTTACGGACGATTATAATGGAATATGTCCCGCTTTGGTTTTGCTCTTTGACGACGATATCCATCCCGTCATGCCGATTAGAGAATATCGCTGGGAGGAATATCGGGAGCTGCTTTCCGAAAAAAAGGAACTGCAAAAATAAGACGGCGCGTCCGGCATCGGGAACCGGCACACCGTTTTTCTGTGTGTCCGGCAAAAACGGTTGCAAAACACCGCGTCCGATGGTATAATGATGCTGCGGACAAGAGCTGTCCGCATTGTCGGAAACGGAAATCCGCTTGTCTTAGAAAAAAGCCGCGGCTTTCTTGGATTTCCGATATCCTGTGGAAAAGAAAACAAAATCATCGGAGGAACCATATATGGAATTTACCAAGGAGACCGCGAGAGGCACATTGAGGCTGCCTGAAAAGGAGCTGTGCCGGCTGTTCGGAGAAAGGATAACGGGCGTGTACTGCGCATCCTATCTGTCCCTCTCGACGGGACAGGTTGTCGGCGCTTCCGGACTGCCCTTTTACGCTCCGCTTTCCGAGCGTATCTTGAATTGTCCCGAAACGGCGCGCTATCTTGAAAATTTCCCCGGACAAAGTCATCTTTTTGTGTTCGGAAAAACCGTAAAGCACTACACGGAGCGGGGCGAGCTGCCGCTTCCTCATGATATCGAGGCATCACTGTGGGGGCAGTACGATTTTCTCCTTGGAAGCGCCGGTCTGCTTGACGAAAACGGCGACCATATCCTTGATTTGAAATCGGAGAAAGTCGGCACGCATTTCGATGTCAACCTGCTTATCGGCAACCGGATCGGTTTTCCGTCTCCGCTTCTCACGACGCCAAAGGGCGCGCTCGATTCGCTTGGACGGGGCTCCTTCCGCGGCACCGCGGCAAGACAGGTCACGGCGACGCGCTATAATCTCATTCCGGAGCAGAACGGCGAGCCCTGCAACCGCCAGTTTTATCTTGTCGAAAACGGCGAGCAGATTTTCTATTCCGCCGACGTGAAAACGAATGTGAAATCCGCCGTCTGCCGCCATTCGCAGAATCATTCCGTCATTACCTATGAAACGGAATGCGGCCTGCGCATTATCCGCACTCTCTTTATCCTGCCGCAGGAAAAGGGCATGCCGGAGGCGGTCGAGGCACAGCATGTCACGGTCGAAAATCTGACAGGACGTGAGCGGAAAATCAAGATTGTATTCACCGGTATGTTCGGTCTTGCCACGCCGGAGTCCGTCATGAACGATATCATTTATGCGAGCGTAACATGGGAATCCGGCGTGTGGAAGGTCGACGGAAAGCCGGCGGCGCTTTCCCCGAATCCGCATCCGCAGTATTTGAAGCCGTTCAAGCGCTTTGCCCTGCTTCTTTCGGAGGGCGGCTTTATGGATGAATACGCCGCGAATTACATGGATTTCATCGGCAACGGGACGCTGGAAAAGCCGCAGAACGTCGCGCATCTTGTTTCCTCTCCGGCGACGAAAATCGTTCCGTTCTTTGCCCTCGGCAAAACGCTTGTCCTGCCCGCAGAGAAAGGCGTGTCCGCGGATCTCTTTGTCGGCATGACGATCACATCCGACGGGACGGACGACGCGATACGCGGGATGCTTGACCGCCTGATCGAAACGTATCGGGCGCCCGGCGCGACGGAGGCCGCGCTTGCAAAGGTACTGGCCTTTACCAAAAAGTACGCGGGATATCTTGAAGTCAAAACGGGGGACACCGCCTTTGACGCTTATGTGAATCACAATCTGCCGTTTCAGGTGTATTATCAGTCCTATGTCTCCCGTTCGTTCGCGTGGACGCAGAAGGCCTACCGCGAAATCGGCTTCCGCGAGATTCAGGACATGTTCGCCTCCCTTTACTATATAACCGGCATGGGGGAGGACGGGCTTGCGCGCGACATGCTCGGCGAATGGATCTCGAACGTATATGAGATGGGATATGCCAACCATAATTTCTATCATACCGGCAAGGAGCCGGGCATGTGCTCGGACGACGGGCTTTGGCTTGCGCAGGCGGTCTACCGTTATGTTTCCCTGACGGGGGACACGGCGTTTCTTTCTGCGCCGTATCCGATTGCGGGCACCGATGAGAAGCGCACGGTGATGGAGACGCTCCTTGCGGTCGTGACATACAGCGGGAAAATCTCCGTCGGCGCGCATGGACTTCCGCTTCTCGATAAGGCGGACTGGAACGACTGCTTAAAGCTCGACGACGATTGGATCGACGGTCCCGAGAAGGAGAAGCGGTATTTTGCGCAGCTCCAAGAAACAGGGGAGCGCTATGGCGCGGCGTTCCGAAATTCCTATTCTGAAAGCGTGATGAACGCGTTTTTGCTCAAAATCGCATATGACGAGCTCGCCGTCATGGCGGGACTTTGCGGGAACGCGGCGCTGGAAGCCGAGATGCGCGAGCTGTCCGCCGCGCTGGCGGAGCGGATTCAGACGCATTGCTGGAAGGGCGACTTCTTTGCACGCGCACTGGTGGGCGGCGAACGTGAGGGCGGCTATACCTATCTCGGCGCGGGCGGGGACGGGCTCAGCGCAAACGAGAGTATTTCCGGCACGTATTTTCTCAATTCGTTCAGCTGGTCTGTGCTGGCCGGCGTCGCAAGCGAAGCGCAGATCGGGACGATGCTGAAAAAGATTAAGGAACATCTTGTGACCGACGCGGGCATCAAGCTTTGCACGCCGTGCGATCTTTCCCGTCTTGCCACGGGAACCGCCACCAGCGCCTATTTCCCGGGCGACAGGGAAAACGGCGGCGTTTTCAAGCACGCGGCGATGATGGCGGCATCCGCCTGCTTCAAGGCCGTAAAAACCGTGTCGGATGCGTCCCTTGCGAAAGAGCTTGCCGAGCTTGCCTTTTTTGCCGTGGATACCGTCCTGCCGTATAAAACCTTGGAGCATCCGTTTACGACAAAGGGGAATCCGCGCTTCTGCACGCAGTATAACAACAGCATCACCGGCGAGAATATCGGCCCGATGCTTTCCGGAACGGCAAGCTGGCTGAATCTTACGGTTATGGAGATGCTCGGCGTGGATTATGAGGGCGAGGACATCGTGTTCTCCCCCGTTCTGCCGGAGAATGCCGAAAAGACGGCATACAGGATAACGTCGGGGGATACCGTTTTGGAGGTAAACATCCGGAAGAGGTCCGGCTTTGCCCGTGTGACGGCGAACTCGTCGTTCCGTATGGACGGCGTGCCGTTTGCCGGACGGATAAAACGTCCCGCCGACGGAAAAACGCATGTCATCGAAATCACGGTTTGAGATATTTGATAGAGAAGCCATTCTTTTCCGTCCATGAAAATGGAAAAGCCGCCTGTGTGATTTTTCAAATCACACAGGCGGCATATTTTTGCCGTCCGTTTCAGCCGTTGAGCCCGATGAACCGTTTCACAACATCCTCGATGGAAAGCGTAGTGTTTCCTTTGAGATAGGTGCAGACCGTGTCGTTGAAGCGGTCATACCAGTGCGCGGGGATTTTGTCGAAGCCGATGCAGGCGCCGACAATGCTTCCTACGGTGGCACCGGTGCAGTCGTTGTCAAGCCCCATAGCCACGCAGTTGCTGATGCATTTTGTGAAATCGTTTCCGCCGAGCATGAGCGCGAAAACGATGATGCACATGTTGTTGATGGTGTGGACGGGGTGCATTTTCGGGAATTTCTCATCGATCAGCGCGCGCCCTCTCAGATAGTTCGTCACCTGTGCCTCGCAGGAGAAGGCCCATTCGAGCGCCTGATAGAGCTCGCTTTCCCGCGGGAGCTGCTTCATGCCCTCTCTTACGGCGTCAAGGGGCGTTTTCGCGGTGAAAGCAGCCGCAACAGACGCCGCGCAGAACATCTCGCCGTATATTCCATTTTTACGGTGTGTGAGGTACGCATCGTTGTAGGAAAGCTTTGCTGCGGCTTCCGGATTGCCCGCCTCGGCATATCCGAAAGCATCCGCGCGGATGGCGGCGCCGATCCATTCCACGTAGCCGTTGAAATTGGCGGCATATACGGGCTTTGTTCCCGAACGGAGCTGTTGAAGCGCTTCGTCCTCCGCGGTGCAGGCGTAGGGAAGGATGTCGAGCCAGAGCTCCGCCACATCGTCGACGGTATAGTTCTTGCCGTATTTTTCAAGCAGAAGCAGGTTGAGGATCGTATAGGTGATGTCGTCGTCGACCGGCACTTTGTCGATGTTCTCGATCAGATAATCGGTTCTTTTGTTGACCTGATAGTGGATTTTTTCCGGATTGTCCGTTCCGGTCCAAAAGGTATCGGGTGGATAATTCATGCCGCAGTCGAGTGCGAGCGCCTGCATTCTGGCGACCGAATACATTTCAACCGGAATGCCGAGCACGCAGCCCGCAAAGCGCCCGATCAGCGCGCCTTTCATGCGGTTATATAAGTCCGACGGTTTCTCGGCCGGGTGACGGGCTCCCTCGGGACGCAGCTCGAGGATTTCTTTCAGATCATCCGGCTGGGCGATATCTTGATTTCTGTACATTCTTTTTCTCCGTTTCCATATAAATTCGGATAAATCCGTATGAACGGTTTGCATTATATCATGTAGACGCGATACATGCAAGAACAAATCTGTAATTTCCTGAAAAATTTTCAATTTTAAGGGTATCAATAAAACAAATTTGTTGAACAGGGACTATTTTATAGAGATCGGGTCTTTTCTCTGAGGCGCTGCTATGATAACGGCATCTGCACCGAAGGCTTGAATGTGAACAAAGAAAGCAACGAGGGATTTTGAAAAATCCCTCGCTGCTTGTTGCATACGCCGCCGATGCGGCGGTATGTTTCTATATTTATATAAAGCTGCATTTACAGCGGATATCGATAGCTTTTACTTTTCAGAAGATTCTTTTTGTGTGCTCCGATGCAGATAACGGCATAGGAGCGCGTGACGGTCTCCTTTTTTAGGAGGAGAATGACGATGTTATCTTCTGGAGTTGGACGCAGCAACGCAGATCATGCCGGGGCAACGGTTACAGCACCTACATCCGCATCCGCATCTGTCGGACGTACCGCCGACGTTGTCATCATTGCTGCCGCAGCCGCAGCCGCGTCTGTCGGATGTGCCGCCGACGCTGTCGTTGTCACGGTTTCCGCCGCATCCGCAGCCGCGTCTGTCGGACACGCCGCCGACGCTGTCGTTGTTACGGCTTCCGCCGCATCCGCAGCCGCGTCTGTCGGACACGCCGCCGACGCTGTCGTTGTCACGGTTTCTGCCGCAGCCGCAGCCGCGTCTGTCGGATACGCCGCCGACGCTGTCGTTGTCACGATTTCTGCCGCAGCAGAACCTGCTCATACAGTTTCCTAAACACATTTTTATCACCTCCTTCAATGACATTATATGCCGGATTTGATTTCTGGTCCGTACAAATGGACAAAGAAAAACACCGTCCTCCGATGAGGCGGTGTTTTATCGGACAGGTTAGGCCGGTATGACGGACGCGCCGAACGGCATCAGTGCGAGCTTGGCGAATTTGAAGCATTGCTTTCCGAACGGGATTCCGATGATGGTGATGCACAGGACAAGCCCCACGATTGCTGTCGTGACGGCGAGCTCGATTCCCCCGAAAATGAGCCACAGGATATTGACAAGCAGGGAAAACGCACCGCCTCCGTACACCACGCGCTTCCCGAATGGCGCAAGCATCAGTCCCGCCATTTTGAAGCATTGGAGACCGACCGGAATTCCGACGATCGTGACGCACCATAAAAGACCTGTGAGCGCCCAGCCGAGAAAAAGCCAAAATCCGCACAGAATGATCCATAATATATTTCCAATAAAACGCATAAGTCCCTCCGAAACCATAAAGAATAAGGCGATACATGCTTCCCACCGTATCGTCTCGTATGAATTATATTATAGCAGGATTTATAATATTATCAAGAGAGATAAGAAAAAATTAAGAAAGAGCGCACAGCGGAGCCGTGCGCTCTTTCTTGTTTGGTTTTATGAGGCTTGTTCAAACTGGCTGTTGTAAAGATCGGCATAAAAGCCGCCCTTTTTCATCAGCTCTTCATGATTGCCGCTTTCGATGATATTTCCGTCCTTCATGACGAGGATTTTATCCGCGTTGCGGATGGTGGAAAGCCTGTGGGCAATGACGAAGGATGTCCGGCCTTTCGTCATTTTATCCATCGCCTCCTGAATCAGGATTTCCGTGCGCGTATCGACGGAGCTTGTCGCCTCATCGAGAATGATCATCGGTGCGTTTTCGATCATCGCGCGCGCGATGGTGAGCAGCTGCTTTTGTCCGGCGGAGAGATTCATTTTGTCGTCGATTACGGTATCGTAGCCGTGTGGGAGCGTGCCGACAAAATGATGCAGTCCGACGGCGCGGCAGGCCGCCTCTACCTGCTCATCGCTGATGTTTTTCTTGCCGTAGACGATGTTATCGCGGATGGTACCCTCAAAAAGCCATGTGTCTTGGAGAACCATGCCGAAGAGATCGTGTACATTTTCTCTTGTCAGCTCGCTTATCGGGACGCCGTCGATTTTGATGCTGCCGCCGTTGATATCATAGAATTTCATGAGCAGATTGACCATCGTCGTTTTTCCGGCGCCCGTCGGTCCGACGATAGCGACCTTTTGGCCGGGATAAATGTGTTCGGAAAAGTCATGAATGATGATTTTGTCTTTGTCGTAGCCGAAGCTTACATGCTCAAATTCGACCTCTCCGCGCACATTTTCGAGAGCTGCCGTTTTATCCGATTCGTCCGGCATTTCCTCGGCTTCGAGGAATTCAAATACGCGGTCGGAGGCGGCGGCAGTGGATTGCAGACTTGTCATAGCCTGTGCGATTTGGGAAAGCGGGCTTGAGAAGAGTCTGACATAGATAATGAAGGCGACGATCACACCGAAGTCGATGGTCCCGTTCATGGCAAGCGCCGCACCGACAACGCAGACGGCGACATATCCGAAATTGCCGACAAAGCTCATGACAGGCATCATAAGTCCCGATAAAAACTGGGATTTCCAGTTGCTTTCATACAGCTTTTCATTCATTTCGTTGAATTTCCGACTTTGCTGCTCCTCAGCATTATAGAGACGGACGATGTTGTGTCCGGAATAAACCTCCTCGATATGTCCGTTGATTCTGCCGAGCCATTCCTGCCGAGCCGTGAAATATTTCTGCGAGCTTTTGGTGACGATCATCACAAAAGCGAAGCCGATGAGGGAGGCGGCGATGGCGGTGACTGCCATGATCCAGTTCGTTTTGAACATCATGAAAAGGCAGCCGACAAAGAGCGCCGCCGCGGAAACGATTTGAACAACGCTGCGTTGAAGCGTGTCACCGATGGAGTCCACATCGTTTGTGACGCGGGAGAGCACGTCTCCGAAGCTTGTTTTGTTGTAATAATCGATTGGCAGACGGTTGATTTTCTTGGAGATTGCACCGCGCAGATTTTTGGAGACCTTTTGATTGACTGTCGTCATAATGAGTCCCTGCATAAGACTGAGCAGCCAGCTTGCCGCATAGAAAGCGACGAGCGTATAGCATATGCTTAACACCGCGTCAAAATCGATTCCGGTGAGAAAGCCCTCGCTGATGAGATTGGTAAGATCGCTGACCTTATCCGGACCGATGACCGTGAATACGGCGCCGCCGACGGCGCACAGCATGGCGACGATCACCGCCGGGACAAACGGACGACAGAACGTGATCAGTTTTCCCATTGACTTTTTAAAATTGACGGGTTTTTCCGGACTTCCCGTCCGTGTCTTTTGAACCATTCCTCTGGGGTTTGTCATGCTCCGAGTTCCTCCTTTGAAAGCTGTGAAAGGGCGATCTCGCGGTATACGTCGCAGGACGCCAGCAGCTCGTCATGTGTGCCGATTCCGACGGCGCGTCCGTCGTCGATGACGATGATGCGGTCCGCATCCTTGATTGTGCCGATTCGCTGCGCGACGATGAGACTTGTCACGCCCGAGGTTTCCTTCCTCAGTGCGGAACGCAGCGTCCGGTCCGTTTTGTAGTCGAGCGCGGAGAACGAATCGTCGAAGATGTAGATTTCCGGCTTGCGGCAAATTGCGCGCGCGATGGAAAGCCGCTGCTTCTGACCGCCGGAGAAGTTTGCGCCGCCCTGCGCGACCGCACCATTATAAGTATCTTCAAGGTTTTCCACAAAGTCTGTGCTCTGCGCCGTTTTGACCGCAGCTGCAATCTGTTCTTCATTCGCGGGAGCCTTGCCGTTGTCGCCGAATGCCACATTGGAGGCGACCGTTCCGGAGAAGAGCACCGCCTTTTGCGGGACATAGCCGAGCTTATTATAGAGCTCCGACAGTTTATAATCCTTTACATTGACGCCGTCGACGAGCACCTCCCCCTCCGTCGCGTCGTAAAATCTTGCGACAAGATTGACAATCGTGCTCTTTCCGCTTCCTGTGGCGCCGATGAAAGCGACGGTTTCCCCTTTGTGGGCGGTAAAGCTGATGTTATGCAGCACATATTCGTCCGCATCGGGATATTTGAAGCTGACATTGCGGAATTCCACCTCGCCGCAAAGTCCCGTTTCGCTGCCGTCGGAGGTTCCGTCGAGGATGCTCGGCTTTGTTTCCAAAACTTCGTTGATACGCTTAGCCGATACGGAAGCACGCGGCAGCATGACGAAGATCATGGTGAGCATCATGAACGCCATGATGACCTGCATCGCGTAGGAGGAGAACACGACCATATTGGAGAAGAGCGGGAGCTTGTCGAGCATATCTGCGGCGTCGATGAGATAGGCGCCGATCCAGTAAATGCCAAGGGTGATGCCGTTCATGACAAGACTCATCATGGGGCTCATGACCTGCATGGCGCGTTGTGCTTTCAGGTTGGTGCCGGTAAGCTCTTCGTTTGCCTTTTCAAATTTTTCCTCCTGATATCCTTCGGCGTTGTAAGCGCGCACGACGCGGAGACCCGTGAGATTTTCTCTTGTGACACGGTTAAGGTTGTCGGTGAGTCCCTGTATCCGTTTGAATTTCGGAAGAGCGTATATCATAATGAACAGAATTGTCGCGATCAGGATGATGACCGCGCAGGCGGTGAGCATAGACCATTGCCATGTTCCCTTGTTCTGGATCTTGATGATGGCCATGACCGCCATAATCGGCGCTTTGACGATCATTTGCAGCCCCATAGCTACAATCATTTGGATTTGTGTGATATCGTTGGTCGAACGGGTAATCAAACTGTCCGTTGAAAAGCCTCCGATTTCCTCCATAGAAAAGGATTCGACCTTTTCAAACAGCTCGCGGCGCAGCCTTTTCGAGAGATTCGCCGCGATCTGTGCGGCAAAGAAGCCGACGATGACCGCTGTGACAAGGCTTCCCAGCGCACATAGGAGCATTTTTCCTCCCGCTGTGAGAATCTCCGACATTTGACTTCCTTCGGTTTGGACAAGCGTCGTGATTTCCGTCATGTATTCGGGCAGCCTAAGGTCCAGCCATACCTGTGCGACGATAAACAAAACGCTTATAATGACAAAGCACCATTCCTTTGTTCTCAAATGCTTAAAAATTTTTATCATGTGGTTGATTCCTTTCCGTAGTGCTCTTTTTTGGGTGCATTCGGCTTTGACGCAGCGTTTTCAATGATTCGCTTCGTGATCCGAACATATTCCACAGCGTCCTTTTCACCAAGATCTTTCAGCATTTCGCTGGCGGATTCAAGGACGTGTGCTTTGTGGGCTTCGATATGGGAAGAACCTGTGTCGGTAAGCTTCACGCAGATTTTTCGTTTATCCTTATCGTCCGGCACGCGGGTAATAAAGCCCTTTGATGCAAGTGTAGCCAAGAGCTTCGCCGTGCGGGCGGTGCTGATGTTCAGCTCGTCGCTGATTTCTCCCGGCGAAGCGGCGCCATGACAGGATAAAAAGACCAGCGCGGGCATTTCTCCCCGCACGAAACGGTCGGCATTTTTTTGCATCGGCGCTTTGGAGAACTTCGGCATGTTTTCCAAAAGCTCCCGTGCCAGCTCTTGATAGTCCGTCAAAATGATCCCTCCTTTGCAGATTTTATGTGCCAATTAACTAACGCTGTTAGCAATTTTATAGGACGGACGCCGTCTTGTCAATAGACTTCACAGAAAGTTTTATTTTCTATTACAGTTTATACAAGATTCATGCATGCCCTTCATAAAGCGGATTTCTTTTTATTTTGATAGGAAAGATGGGTTCATAAAAATTTTTTAAAAACAATGAACCAAATGACGAAAGAATACACTATATAAATGTCATGACAACATCATTCAACTGAAACTCTATCGATTTCAACGACATGTTGATTGCTTTTTATCTTGAAAAAATGCTAAAATTGAATTAGAATCCATTTCGAATGCGGAAATCGGCAGTAAGAAATATTGGGATTCAATTTGAGAAAGACTTGGCCGCGGTTTTGTCGGCAGATGGGAGAAAAACAATGGATTACAGAAAAAACATACGCTATTTTAAGAGCTCCGACGTGCATTTCTATGTAGGAATTCCGATTGTCATCATAGGGATCATTCTTTTTGTCGTCGGTCAGTTCTTTTGGATTTATTTTATCCCGTATCAAAGCATGACGGCGCTGCTGGTGATTTTGGTCGGCGCCGCGATCGCATGGATTCCGCGCTGGATGCGCTCGGATGAAAAAGAGATTGACGATTATATCGCCTCCAAAAAGGAGGGCTATGTCGAGAAAGCCACGGAAAAGCTCGGGCTTTCCTCCTCTCTTGTGCCGGGCAGGGACCCGATTGTCATAGGCGGCTTTGATTTCGATTCCGGCAGCGTTTTGTATCGGCGCGGAAAGGATGACAGAAAATACCGTTCGTCTCTGTATACGTCGGCGGTGCTGTTTCTGACAAAGAACGGGCTCTGTGCCGTGAAAAAAAGCTTCTCGCTCACGGAGGATTTGGAGCATGAAACCGTGAAGGAAATTCCGTATTGCGAGATTGACGACGCCAAGGTCGTTTGTGAGGAAAAAACGGTCGGTGCCGATAAAATAAAATATTTTTGTTTTGTCATTACGGCAAACGGGACTGAGCTTCTGCGCGTTCCGGCGGCACAGGACGCCATACTGGAAGGGATCTGCGAGGATATCCGCACGGCCGCCGCAAAGGCGAAGATTTGATTTTTCTTCTTTTGTTTGAATAAAAAATCCCGGCAGGCACAAGCCTGCCGGGATTTTTTATCTTATTTTACATCGCCCGTGATTTCTTCCGTATCGCGTTCGCGGAAAAGCAGTGAAATACACCAAATTCCCGCAAGAGCCACGATCGTATACACGATTCTGCTGACAAGAGCATCCTGTCCGCCGAAGATCCAAGCGACGAAGTCGAAACGGAAAAGACCGATGCTTCCCCAGTTGAGCGCGCCGATGATTGTGAGTATGAGCGCAATTCTGTCGAGCATAATATTAACCTCCGATCATAATTTCAAAACGGCCGTCTGAACGGTGCGTTATTTTTTCATTATTTGAGTAAATATTTTTTATCTTTCGACAGTATGTAGTTTCTCCGAATCCGTCCGTTTTATGCATGGGAATGAAAAAGCATTTGTAAATTGCGCCGATTTTTACCAAAAAAGCCGCATTTTTCACTTGTTTTTTTGCCTAATTTATCATATCATAACAGTATGAAATAAAAAGGTGGTGTTGTCATGACGAGCAAAGAAAGACTTGACGGATATTTAGCGGGAAAAGCAGTGGATAGGAGGCCGAATCTGACGATTGTGGGCAGCGTTGTAACGCAGTACATCGGCATTTCGGTCGATCGGTACTGCCTTGACTGGAAAGCCATGGCGGAATCGGCAGCCAAGGCGGCGGTCGATCTGCGGCTCGATTATATTCAGATTGCGTCGGACCTCGCCCGCGAGGCGGAGGGGTTCGGTTCCGTTTTGGAATTTTCGCCGGAAAAGCTTCCCACGGTGAAAAAGTATGCGATAAGCGATATTTCCGAGGTGTCGCGGCTGAAACCGCTCAAAACGAAGGATGTGCGCCGCATGTCGGAGCTTGTCGAGGCGACCGCCTATGCGCAGACACTTGACACCGATATCTATCCGATGACGCTTGCGGTGGGACCTGCTACCATCGCCGGAAATGTCCGCGGAATCGAGGATCTGCTCGTCGATCTGTATGACGACGAGGACGCCTGCCGGGAGCTTTTCGATATGACGACGGAAACGGCGCTCGACTTTATAAAGGAGCTGTCTTCGGTCGGCGCCAAATATATTTATGTGGCGGATCCGGTCGCGTCTCTTTTGTCGCCGGACCAGTATAGGGAGTATATCCTGCCGCTTCATACAAAAATCTTCTCCGAGATGGCGCGGCTCGGCATCGGCTCGCGGCTTCATATGTGCGGCAATACGGAGCGGATTTTACCGTATTCCTCTCAGTGCGGCGCGAAAATCATCGATATCGACCACGCGGTGGATTTCGCCAAAGCATTGGAGGCCGCCTGCGGAAGATGCGTTCTGAACGGGAACATCGATCCCGTTGCGGATGTGTTCTCCTGCGATGCGGCACACACAAAGACGGCGATTCTTGCGGCGGCGGATTCCGTGTCCCACGCGCGGGCGATGTTCATGCCCGGCTGTGAGCTGCCGACAAAAACGCCGCTCGAAAATGTGAAGGCAATTTCTGAGGCGCTGGACGAAATCGGCGGGTGATTGCCGCAAGGCGGTTGCTTTTTGAATAGGATATGATAAGAACGAGCGAGGGTCCGGCGGCGTGGGGCGGCGTATGCCGCCCCTTTCCGCGCGCAGACGGGTGCGGCGGAAACACGGCTGTGAGGCCAAATGCCGGACTTGGGCATATATGTGGAATTCCCGTCTGCGCGCGGCCCCCGGCCAAGCCGTGGGATTTGCATTTTGTTTTGCGGGTGATTTTTCGGCTTGACCGCGCCGCCGGACGCCATCCTATTTTTTTGTTGCGTTTTCCCGCGGATTGTGTTAAAATACTCCTATAATCATATTGGCGTTTGACGCTAAGAATCGTACATAAGGTAGGGAGCATAGGTATGCGGGTACGAAAACGGAAAAACGGGGAAACGCGCCGCGCGGCATGCGGCAATCTGCTTCTCCCTTTCGATAAAAACGAGCCGGCAGGAATAGAGCCGACGGCACTTTTCCCGGGTAAAAAGCGGTTTCATCTCGAAATCGGATGCGGCAAAGGCGCTTTTATTACGGCGCTTGCGGGGCAGAATCCGGAGGTTGGCTTTCTTGCGGTGGAAAAGGTGGGCGACGTCGTTCTGCTTGCTGCGGAAAAGGCAAGGGATGCGGCGCTTGAAAACGTCAGATTTCTGTGCTGTGACGCGGAATATCTCCCCCGTATGCTTCCCGCACATTTTGCGGAGCGGATTTATCTCAATTTCTGCGATCCGTGGCCGAAGGCACGTCATGCGAAGCGCCGGCTTACGTATCGGGAATCCTTGAAGCGAATCGGCGGCCTGCTTGCGCCGGACGGCGTTGTCGCGTTCAAGACGGACAACCGTGAGCTTTTTGATTTTTCGATTGCGGAATTGGAAGCGGCGGGCTTCTCGCTTCGTCATATCACCTATGATTTGCATGCCAGCGAATGGGCGTGTGACAATATTATGACCGAATATGAGCGCAATTTCTCGGAAAAAGGGTTCAAAATCAATCGTTTGGAGGCCTTTTTGCCGCAATCTGCGGAATTTTCGGAAAATTTTTGAGTGAAAAGAAAAAAAGTCTTGATTTTTTCAAAAAGCTATGCTATAATAATCAGCACTGTGTTATGATGCCTCATAAATGGAGAATAATCTCCGTTTGTTTGAGATAATCCAAAAAATCGAGGGAGGTGCAGGATATGGCAAAATGTATGTACTGCGGAAAGGGCGTTACGTTCGGAAATAACGTTTCCCACTCCAACCGCAAAACCAGCAGAACCTGGAAGCCCAACATCAGAAAGGTCAGCGCCGTTGTGAACGGAACCCATAAAACCGTCACGGTCTGCTCGCGTTGTCTGCGTGCGGGCAAGGTAGAGAGAGCCTGATTTCAGAGTTTGAGGTCGCATGTCGAGTCCTTTCCGTTCGGAAAGGACTTTTCATTTCTGTCTCATTTGCCGAAGGAGGGAGCTTGGCATGGGCCGGTATTATTTCATCAATGAAAATCTGCCGGAGGATATGGTTTCGGCGCTGTCCGAATACGGCTGTTGTGTGCGATTGCCGGCTTTCCCAAAGCTCTCCGAGCCCGTCCTGCGGCATCCCGATATGCTGATTGCGGAGGTAGGCGGCTGCCTGATCGTTCATCGGCATTATATAGAAGGAAGAAAAATTTTGGAGGCGCTCGGCGTTCCGCATCTGCTGTCGGAGGAGGAGCCGGGGCTCGAATACCCGCGGGATATCGCGCTGAACTGTTTTTCGGCGGGCGGCTTTTTCTTTGCCAACCAAAAGTATGTGTCGCGGACGGCTTTGCATGCGGCGAAAAAGGCCGGAGTTGTCCCTGTTCATGTGAAGCAGGGCTATGCGAAATGCGCCTGCGTCGTCGCACATGGTGCGGTCGCAACGGCGGATTCGGGGATTTGCGCGGCGGCTTTGCGGTGCGGGCTTCCCGCCTTGAAGCTGAATCCCGGCGGAATCGGGATCCGGCGGTACGATACCGGCTTTCTCGGCGGTGCGTGCGGTCTTGTTGACCGGGACACGCTCGGCTTTTTCGGAAATGTGGAGGAATACGGTCAGTATGCTGCGCTCCATGCCTTTTTTGAACCGCTGGGCGTCCGGCTTTTGAGCCTTGGAAAAGGGGCGCTGTTCGATTACGGCGGCATGATTACGGTGGAAATCCCGTAAGGAAAGGGCGTATTGCTTGCCGGCCTCCAAAAAAGTGAATGAGAAAAGCCCCCGAAAAAGAACTTCTTTTTCGGGGGCTTATGATTTTGGAAAAACGGATTACAGCGCCGTCACGTCGTTTTCCCATTCGTCGGAGATCGCTTTATAGGCTCTCGTATATTCTTTGAATATGCTGCGGATTTCAAGCAGGTGCTCCATGGTGTCCGCCTCAAAGATCAGGACAAGCTCCGGCAGGTTGGACGATGCACGGATAAGTCCCCAGCCGTGCTCAAACTGAACCCGCGCGCCGTTGATGTCGCACACGCGGCCGGGATAAGCGGCTTTCAGCTTATCGACGATTTCCTCCACGATGCCGTATTTTACGGTGTCGTCACAGTGCGCCTTGATTTCGGGCGATACGACGTAATGCGGGAACGAGTCTATGATTTCGGAGACGGTTTCCTCCTTGTGAGAAAGGAATTCCACGAGCTTGGCCGCGACGAATACGGCGTCGTCGAAGCCGTACCAGTCGTCGCCGGAAATGAATATGTGTCCGCTGCGCTCTCCGGCAAGCTCCGCATTCAGCTCGTGGAGCTTGGATTTGATGTAGGAATGTCCGGTTTTCCACATGACGGGATGTCCGCCGTTCTGCTCGATGACATCGATGAGCGCCTTGGAGCATTTGACGTCGAATACGACCGTAGCGCCCGGCTTCTTTTCGAGAAGCTGCTTGGCGATGAGCGCGAGAACCATATCGCTCCAAATGTTCTGTCCCTTTTCGTCGATGACGCCGATGCGGTCGCCGTCGCCGTCGAAGGAAAGTCCGATATCCGCGTGGATATACGGATGGAGCACCATGTCGTGCAGGCGCTTCCTGCCGGCGACGTCGGAGGGATTCGGGAAATAATGCGGATAAGAGGTATCGGGGTCGCAGTTGAGCTGGAACGTCATGCAGCCCAGTCTTTGGAATACTTCATAAATGAAAAGTCCCGCGCCGCCGTTCGCAGCGTCGAGCACGACGCGCAGCTTTTTCGGCCCCATGTGGATTCTCGAAACGATGTCGTCGATATAGGCGTCGCGCACGTCGACTTCCGTATAGGCGCCCGTATGAGTGCTTTCCGTCGGCTGGTCGAGCAGGGAAAAGACCTCCTTGATGTCGTCCGGCTCCAAGGTCTTGGAATAGCCGTTTGCAAGCTTAAAGCCGGACCAGCCGTCCGGATTGTGGCTCGCCGTGATCATGACCGCGCCCTCGCATTTCAGGTGATACTGCGCGAAGTAAGCGAGCGGGGAGAGCGCAAGTCCGATGTAAAATACGTCGATGCCCTCCTCCAAAAGCGCATCGACGGCGGATTTTGCAAACGCCGGAGAGCAGGAGCGGTTGTCGTAGCCGACGACCGCGCGCATGATCTTTCTGCGGCGCAGATATTTGGAATATGCTTTTACGATTCTGTATACGTTTTCGGGGCAAAGCTCCTCGTCGCATACTCTTCCGCGGATGTCGTATTCGCGGAACATGCTGCGGAAGGCCTCCGGATATTTGGTATCTGTTATCATTTTTTACTCCTCCATGCCGTCTGCCGGACGGCGAAAAATTTCTGCGGAGCCGGGAGCTCCGCGGTGTGCGGAGGAGAACCGCTGTCTTTTCGCACACATTATAGTATATGAAAAAGCGTTACGCCTCGTCCCAGTTGTGCCAGACGTTCACGATGTCCTCGTTTTCTTCAAGATTTTCCAGCAGCAGATTCATGTGCTTGATGTCGTCCTCGCTTGTCAGGGTGACGTAGGTGGACGGCACCTTTTCGATTTCCGAGGAAAGGAACGTATAGCCCTTTTTGGAGAGATCGTCCGCGACGGCGGAAAGATCGTCCGGCTCGCAGTAGATTTCGTATACATTGTCTTCCTCGACGAAATCCGCGGCGCCCGCTTCGAGCGCTTCCTCCATGAGCTTGTCGCCGTCGACGACGCGGTCGCCCCATTCGTCGAGCGCGGATATCGCGATGACCCCCTTGGTAGAGAACAGGAATCCGACGCAGCCGACCTGCCCGAGGTTGCCGCCGAATTTGTCGAAATAGTGGCGCACGTCGCCCGCCGTGCGGTTCCGGTTGTCCGTCGCTGCCTCGACGATGACCGCTACGCCGGAGGGACCGTAGCCCTCGTAGGTGATTTCCTCATAATCCACGGCATCCGAGCCGGAAGCCTTTTTGATGATGCGTTCGATGTTGTCGTTCGGTACGTTGTTGGATTTCGCTTTCTGAATCAGATCGCGCAGCTTGCCGTTGGAATTCGGGTCTGCGCCGCCTTCCTTGACGGCGATGGCGATCTCCTTTCCGATCTTTGTGAAGACCTTGGCGCGCTGCGCGTCGGTCTTCTCTTTTTTATGCATAATATTTTTCCATTTGCTGTGTCCTGACATACAAAACTCCTTATAGAAAATCGTTCGGATTTATATTTTATCGGGATGCTTCATGCAGATAAGCTCCAACGCGCGTCCGAGAATATCGTGTACGCCGCGCGTGAGCGTCAGGCGGAATGCCCGACGGTCTTTATCCGCGCAGGAAGCGATGGGGCATTCCTGATAGAAGCGGTTGAAAGTGTTGCAGATATCGATGATGTAGCGCGTGACGACGGACGGCTCCATATCGGCAATCGCCGCCGCGGTTTTTTCCGGGAACTGCGCGAGCGTCTTGATAAGCTCCCTCTCGGTCGGATCAAGCAGGGCGACCTCGGTCTGTACGGCAAATCCGCCGGCTTTTTCGAGGATGCTGTTCGTTCTCGCATAGGTGTACTGGGCATAAGGGCCGGTATTGCCGTTGAAGTCGAGCGCGTCATCCATGATAAAGTTGATGTCACGCATGCGGTTGCCGAAGAGATAATAGAAAATGACGGCGCCGATGCCGACCGCCTCGGCCGTTTCGTCCTTGGCTTCAAGCGTCGGATTCTTTTCTGCGATGATGCCGCGGCATTTTTCGGTAGCGGCCGCGAACAGATCGCGCAGAAGAATGACGTTGCCCGTTCGGGTGGCGAGCTTTTCGCCGCCGATGCTGACCGTGCCGTAGGGCACATGGATGAGCTTGTCTGCAAAATCGTAGCCCATCAGCTCCACGACCTTGAACCACTGGGCAAAATGGAGCGATTGGCCGGCGGAGGTGACATAAATGCACTTATCGAAATCGTAGGTGCGCTTGCGGTAGACCGCCGCGGCGATATCGCGCGCCGGATACAGCGTCGAGCCGTCCGATTTGAGAATCAGGCACGGGGGCATGTTGTAGGCCGAAAGGTCGACGAGCGACGCGCCGTTATCCAGCTTCAAAAGTCCCTTTTCCCGCAGAAGCTCCACCTGCTCCGGCATTTTGTCGGTATAGAACGCCTCGCCGTTGTAGCTGTCAAAGGTGATGCCGAGCTGCCGATACGTTTTTTCGTATTCCGCAAGGCTGATTTCCTTGAACCATTTCCAAAGCTCGAGATTTTCCTTGTCGCCGTGCTCGAGCTTTGTGAATTCCGCCCGGGAGGCGTCCGCAAGGGCGGTTGCGCCTGCCTCTTCCTCCGCTTTGATTTCGTTGTTTATCCGTACATAAAGCGCGACAAGCTCGTCGACGCCGCCTTTTTCGACCTGCTCCCTGTCGCCCCATTTGCGATAGGCGACAATGAGCTTCCCGAACTGTGTTCCCCAGTCTCCGAGATGGTTGATGCCCACACAGGTGTAGCCCGCATATTCATGGAGCAGCTTTAACGAATGGCCGATGACGGTCGTGCCGAGATGACCGATGTGGAACGGCTTTGCCACGTTCGGAGAGGAGTAATCGAGCACGACGGTTTTGCCTTTTCCAAAATCATGCGCGCCGAAATCGCGTCCTTTTTCGGCGATTTCCCCAAGAACGGTTCCGGAGAGATAGGCGTCGTCGATGCGGAAATTCAGATATCCGCCGCTGCACGTCACCTCCGATATCCCTTCCGGAGGGGCAAGGGAGAGACGCTCGTAAAGCGCCGACGCGATAGCGGGCGGCCCCATTCGCAGTGCGCGGCTGAGCCGGAAGCAGGGGAAAGCGAGATCTCCCATTGCAGTGTCGGGCGGAACCTCCAATACGGACGCGATCTCGTCGGAGGAAAGTGCGCCGGCACCGTTCCAAATTTCCGCGATGCTGCCGGATATGGAATCGGCAATGTTCTGTTTCAGCTTGTCCATAGCAGATAGCTCCTTTTTGCGGATTTTTCCGGCATTTTGACCGCGCTCGTGCGGAAAAATGCCGCTTACAAAAAATAATACACTCTATTATACAACAAAAAGCGGGGCGGCGCAACAAAAAAATATAAATTTGCGAAAAAAAGAGGGGGAATGCTTGCTTTTTCGGCTGGATATGTCATTTCGCCAAAATTCTTATGGACAGATGAGCATATTTTTGTGAAAAGCTGTTCTTTATGTTATGTTGACATTTTGCAATCGGTGCGGTATAATGTTAGTAACCTAACAATTTGCGGCGGGCTTTGGCTTGTCATAAAAGAGCAGGAGCCGTATGACCATGTGTATCAGAGGGTGTTTTTCCCGCTGATACTTTTATATTTTTTGCTGTTTATGAGAGGAAAAATCCTGCCTGTCTATTGTTTCGTTTATGCCAATCAGGAAAGGGAAGCTTTGATAATGGAGGAAAATCGCAGGCTTGGCTTTGAAATCAAAACCTTATCCAATTTGCTCAAAAGGGAAATCGGGAGTTCCAGGGGCGGAAAGTACGTTGCAAACGCGACCGGAACCAATGGTTTTGTCATAGGATATCTTGCGGAGAATGCGGACCGTGATGTATTTCAGCGTGATCTCGAAAAGAAATTCTCCGTGCGCCGCTCTACGATGTCGAACATTATCATGCGCATGGAGAAAAAGGGCTTTCTCGTTCGGGTGCCGGTGGAATACGACGCAAGACTCAAAAAGCTGATTCTGACGGAGAAGGGCTGGGAGATCCACGCTACGATGGAAAGCGCGGTCACGGATGCCGAAAAAAAGCTCACACGCGGTCTTTCGGAAGAGGAAATAGAGTTGCTTTTTTCCCTGCTCGGAAGACTGCGCCGCAACCTTGAGGACGGCAAACGGAACAAAAACGGTTAGGTATCCCGTATGAGGGTAAATTCTCGGGGGAAAGGAACGTCCGCGCGGTCTGAGGCGGGACGTGACGGGTAAATTATGTTAAAACGACTTGCAAAATGCGTCAAGGGGTATACAAAGGAAACCGTTTTGACGCCGGTATTCGTAACATTCGAGGTCATTATTGAGTGTATCATTCCGTTCATTACGGCGAAGCTCGTCAACAATATTCAAGATGACTGCGATATGAATACGATTTTAAAATTCGGATGTATCCTGATTGCGCTGGCTTTCGCATCGCTTATCTGCGGCGCGCTGTCGGGACACTTCTGTGCTGCGGCGACGGCCGGCTTTGCCAAAAATCTGCGCCGCGATCTGTACTATAAGGTGCAGGATTTTTCATTTTCCAATATCGACAAATTTTCGACCTCAAGCCTTGTGACGAGACTGACGACGGACGTGACAAACGTCCAGCAGGCGTTCATGATGATCATTCGCATCGCAGTAAGAGCGCCGCTGATGCTCATTTTTGCGCTGACGATGGCATTTGTCATGAGCGGTCCTATGGCGTTCATTTATGTGGGAATCGTTCCGCTGCTTGCGCTCGGGCTGTTTACAATCATTCGCAAGGTCATGCCGATTTTCAAAAAGGTATTTCATAAGTACGACGCCCTCAACGAATCCGTTCAGGAGAACATCGAGGGAATCCGCGTTGTGAAATCGTTTGTGCGTGAGGAATATGAGACGGAAAAATTCAAGAAAGCATCGGGCGAGGTGGAACGCGGCTTCCGCAGCGCGGAAAAGATTCTTGTGCTCAACAATCCGTTGATGCAGATCGCTTTCAACATGGGTATGCTGCTCGTCAGCCTGTTCGGCACGAGACTGATCGTTTCGACGGGCGGCGAAGCGCTCGGAATCGGAAATTATTCCATGCTGCTCGTATACGGCGTGCAAATGCTTTCCAGTATGATGATGCTGTCGATGATCTTTGTCATGGTCACCATGGCGGCGGAATCCGCGTCGAGAATCACAGAGGTGCTAAGCGAAGAGAGCACAATCACCGATTCCGCTTCTCCCGTATTCGAGGTGCCGGACGGCAGCGTGGATTTTGAGCATGTCAGCTTCAAGTATTCCGCGACGGCGGAGAAAAACGCCCTTTCGGACATCGATCTGCATATCCGTGCGGGGGAGACCATCGGAATCATCGGCGGTACGGGAAGCTCCAAAACCTCGCTTGTGCAGCTCATTCCGCGGCTTTACGATGTGACGCAGGGCGCGGTGAAGGTCGGCGGAATCGACGTGCGTGATTACGACATCGAGGCGCTGCGAAACAGCGTGTCGATGGTGCTTCAAAAGAACGTGCTGTTCTCCGGCACGATCAAGGAAAATCTACGCTGGGGCGATGCGAACGCTTCCGACGAGGAGCTGGTCCGCATTTGTAAGCTTGCCTGCGCGGATGAATTTATCACGGGACTTCCGGACGGTTACGATACCTACATAGAGCGCGGCGGCACAAACGTATCCGGCGGTCAGAAGCAGCGGCTTTGCATCGCGCGCGCACTGCTCAAAAAGCCGAAAATCCTGATTCTCGACGACTCGACTTCCGCCGTCGATACCAAAACGGATGCGATGATTCGGAAAGCGTTCCGGGATGAAATTCCGGGTACGACGAAGTTTATCATCGCGCAGCGGATTTCCTCGGTCGAGGACGCCGACCGCGTCATTGTAATGGACGGCGGCCGTATCGACGCCGTCGGAACGCACGAAGAGCTTCTTGCGTCCAATGCAATCTACCGCGAGGTATACGAATCCCAAAACAGAGCGGGAGGTGACGGCGATGAAAAATAAAAACACTATGCCTCGGACGGCAAAGAAAGGCACGCTGCTCCGGATATTTAAGTTCATAATGAAATATTATAAGGAGTATCTTGCCGTTGTTTTCATCTGTCTTGTGATAAGCGCCGTCGCAAGCTCGGTAAGCTCGCTCTTTATCAATCAGTTTATCACCTATATCGGCGAAGGACTTGAAATTTACGCGGAAAGCGGCAAAGATGCCGCCCTTGCGGTGCTTATGCCGAAGGTGACAAGGGCAGTCCTGTTTTTGGCTGGTATTTATCTTGCCGGTCTTATCTGCAACTTTACGTGGACGAGACTGATGACCTATGTGACGCAGGGAACGCTTCGGAACATCCGGAACACCTTGTTTGCCAATATGCAGAAGCTCCCCATCAAATATTTCGATACGCACCCGCACGGCGATATCATGAGCTATTACACCAACGATACCGAAACGCTGCGTCAGCTGATTTCGGAGAGTATTCCGAGCCTGATTTCGTCCGGCCTTATCGTGCTGGTTTTGCTCAGCATCATGCTGTATTTCAGCGTGTGGCTGACGCTTGTCGTGCTGGTCGGCGCCGCGGCGATGATTATCGTCACAAAGACCGTCGGCGGCAGGAGCGCCAAGCACTTTGTCAAGCAGCAGCGTTCTCTCGGCGAAGAAGAGGGGTATATCGAGGAAATGATGAACGGACAGAAGGTCGTCAAGGTCTTTTGCCATGAGGAAGCCTGCAAAAAGGATTTCGACGCAATCAACGAGCAGCTTTTCCGCGATACGAGAGAAGCGCATAAATTTGCCAATATTCTGATGCCGATTCTCGGCAATATCGGCAATATCCTGTATGTGCTGGTCGTCTTTGTCGGCGGCGCGCTCATTGTCGGCGGAAACGTACAGAATCTTTCGCTCTCAGGCATGGCGTTCGGCGTTGCGATCGTGGTGCCGTTCATCAATATGACACGCCAGTTCGCCATGAACGTCAACCAAGCCTCCCAGCATGTCAATTCGATTGCGATGGCGATGGCGGGCGCATCGAGAATCTTCACGCTGATGGACGAGGTACCGGAGGCGGACGAGGGTTACGTCACGCTCGTCAATGCCGCTTATGATGAAAACGGCAATATCAGGGAATCCGCCGAACGCACCGGCATGTGGGCTTGGAAGCATCCTCACACGGCGGACGGCTCCGTGACCTATACGCCGCTTTGCGGCGACGTGCGCATGTTCAATGTGGATTTCGGATATGTGCCCGAAAAAACGGTTCTGCATGATATCACGCTGTACGCGGAGCCGGGGCAAAAGGTTGCTTTTGTCGGCGCTACCGGCGCGGGAAAGACGACAATCACGAACCTCATCAACCGTTTCTACGATATTGCCGACGGCAAGATCCGATATGACGGCATCAACATCAATAAAATCAAAAAAGCGGATCTGCGCCGTTCACTCGGGATTGTCCTGCAAGATACGAACCTTTTCACCGGCACCGTTATGGACAACATCCGTTACGGCAAGCTGGACGCGACGGATGAGGAGGTCTATGCGGCGGCGAAGCTCGCCAATGCGCACGATTTCATCACGCGGCTTCCGGAAGGGTACAATACCATGTTAAAGGGCAACGGCGCCAATCTCTCACAGGGACAGCGGCAGCTGATTTCTATCGCGCGCGCCGCCGTCGCCGATCCGCCGGTGATGATCCTCGACGAGGCGACCTCGTCGATCGATACCCGCACGGAGGCGCTCGTTCAGAAGGGCATGGATTCACTGATGAAAGGGCGCACGGTATTCGTCATCGCGCATCGCCTTTCGACGGTGCGCAATTCGGATGTCATCATGGTGCTTGAACACGGACGCATCATCGAGCGCGGCTCGCACGAAAAGCTTATTTCCGAGAAAGGCAAATATTATCAGCTTTATACAGGTGCTTTTGAGCTTGAATAATAAATTGCTTTTATAAAACCCGGCACCGATGGGATTCCCGTCGGTGCCGGGTTTTCCTTTTGACTCGGATATCCGTTTTTATTTGTAGACCGTTTTTCGGGAGCGGCGGCATTCATATATCCGATTAAACTATATAAAAATAACAAAATATGAATTTAAAAATACAATATAAAAGAAATATATAGTTCATTTTTGGAATAAATTTAAACAAATTTTGTGATATATCATTGACGTGGAGTTTTTTATGTGATATGATTTAAATGCAAACGTCATATGAATAGGAGTATTTATGTGATGAATATAAAACAAAAAAGCAATTCCGAAGCTTACATGGGCCGTCGGGCTTCCAAACCGATTTATAGCGGTGTCAAAAGAATATTTGATATTGTTTTTTCTTTCATACTCCTTGCTTTTCTGCTTTTACCGCTCCTTGTCATTGCGCTTGCCGTGAAACTGGATTCGGCGGGTCCCGTTTTCTATAAGCAGGAAAGGCTCGGCCTTTTTGGAAAGCCCTTTGTGCTCTTAAAATTCCGCACGATGGTTCCCGATGCGGAGCGGGACGGCCCCGTATGGGCAGAAAGGGAGGATCCGAGACGGACGGGCGTGGGCGTCTTTCTCCGGCGCTTTCATCTGGATGAGCTTCCTCAGCTTTGGAATATTTTTGTGGGGGATATGAGCTTTGTCGGTCCCCGTCCCGAACGGCCGGTATTTTACAGAGAGTTTGGAAAAATCGTGAAAGGCTTTGAAAAACGCCTGCTCGTGAGGCCGGGACTTACCGGACTTGCACAGATCAACGGGGGATACGATCTTACGCCGGCGGAAAAATGGCTCTACGACATGAAATATATACACGATCGCTCCGTGCTTTTGGATATTCAGTGCCTGATTCGGACGGTGCCCGTGATTCTGACGGCGAGAGGCGCCCGATGACGCCGCGTTTTCTTTTTGACGACCGCCATCCCTCCGCCGTCACGGAAACCTATATGCGGATCATTCGGGAGGCCGTATGCGAGGCGGGATTTTTTGCACAAGACCGGAGACTTTGCAAAAGACCGTCCCGAAACGACTATATTGTGACAAATGAAGCGCTTGTCACCGTCCGATATCTGCTGTCGGGCTATCGCAGGCATGTTGTGTGGATGCAGGGCATCGTGCCGGAGGAATCCTATTTGCGCCGCCATTCTCGGCTTCGCCGCGCCGTGCTTTCTTTCGTGGAAAGATTGGTTTTGAAGCGCGCGGACCTGCTGCTGCTCGTTTCCTCCGAAATGCTTATCCATTATGAAACGAAATATGGACTTTCCCTCGCCGGCAAAAGTTTTATCATGCCGTGCTTTTCCGAGACGAAGCCTTATGCCGGCGCTTTCGCCGCCAAGGAGGAGGGAACGTTCGCCTATGTGGGCTCTCTTTCCGCGTGGCAGTGCTTTGCGGATACGGCGGCGCTTTATGCCGAGATTGAACGGCATGCGCCATGCAGGACAAAATTTTTTGTATTCACGGCGGACACGGCGGGGGCGGGACGGCTTCTTACGCAAAGCGGCGCAAAAAATTATGAGATTTCGCACCGCGGGGGCGACGCGCTTTTGGATGCGCTTTCGTCGGTCCGGTACGGCTTTGTTCTGCGCCGCGGGGATTCCGTCAACCGCGTCGCGACCCCGACCAAGCTTTCCGTATATGCCGCATGCGGACTTTCGCCCATCTATTCTCCCGTGCTTGCGGATTTTGCCCGTCGGGCCGTGTCGCTTGATTACGGCATACAGGTGAAGCTTCCGTTTGATTTGCATGATGTTTCCGCCGTTCTGCGGGATATGGAAACGGCGTGGGATTCCCGCCGTATGCGCGATATAAGCTGCCGTCTCTTTGCGGATGATTATCATGCCGCCGGTTATAGGCAAACGCTCGGGCGGCGGTTTTTGCGGCTCGCCGGAAATCCTCCCGCCAAGCGCAGAATTTTGTTTATCGTCGGAAATACGCGCACGGGTGGGATTCCGAATGCGATGTATGCGCTGCTGTGGGAAATTCACGGGCTCTATGATATTTCCCTTTTGGCTGCGGACGGCGGCGCGGACAGGGAAAGGCTCCCGGCGGATATTTCCGTTTTGGCTCCGGACGATATCCTGCGTGCCACCGAAACGCCGCTTGCCGGAATCGGAGCGCTTTCCTTTCCCGCCCGAATTTTCCGGATATTCGGCGCCGCCTTTGCCAAGCTTTTCGGGAAAACGGTTCCGTTCCGGCTGGCTGCCCTTTGCCGGAGGGGAATGCTTGGGGAATATGACGTCGCCGTTTCCTACACGCATCCGACGGAAGCCCGCAGCTTCTGCGGAATCGCCTGTGAGCTCGCGCTTTTCGGCTGTCGGGCATCCCGCCGGCTCGCGTTCATTCATTGTGATTTTGCGGCATACGGTGGAAACACGGCGGCAAACAGACGGCTCCTGCGGCGTTTTGACAGAATCTGCGCCGTATCGGAGGGGGTGGCGGAGCGTTTTCTGTCCGTGCTGCCGCGGGAGGAGGAAACGCTTTCGGTTGTGCGCAACGTGATAGATGCGAAAAGGATTTTCGCGCTTGCGGCGGAGCCGGTCACGGATTTCCCGAGCGACGGCCGCACTAAGATTCTGAGCGTCTGCCGGCTTTCGCCGGAAAAGGGGCTTCTGCGCTGCATTCCGATCATGCGGCGGCTGCGGGACGAGGGCTTTGCTTTTTCGTGGCATATCGTAGGCGACGGGCCGTGCCGGCATGCGATTGAGAGCGCCGCCGCGGAGCTGGGACTTGCGGGGACCGTCGTTTTGCACGGTGAGAAGAAAAATCCGTATGCCTACATGGCGCGCTCGGATTTTCTGCTTCTGCCGTCCTATCACGAGGCGGCGCCGCTTGTGCTGGAGGAGGCATGTTATTTGGGACTTCCGATTCTTGCGACCGATACTGCGTCGGTGGGCGAGCTTACGGGCGGCCGTGCGGTGGTCTGCGGCACGGACGACGCCGCGCTTGCCGGTGCGCTGCGGCAATTTCTTTCGGAGAAAATCTATGAAAAGCTGCGCTGCGCGACGGACAGGGCTTCACTCCTCCGCCTGAACGCGGAGCGAACGGCGGCATCCGTGCGCGCATTTCGGGAGGCCTGCGGGGAGGGACACGCGGATGACACATGTTTTTGACCGGCCGCTCCGCCGCGACAGGCTTGCCCTTTTCTGTGCGGGGCTCGGACTGCTTCTCCTTTGCCGGGATGTTCTGTCTGTTCCGGTGAGCCGCATGCTCTTTCTGCTTGTCGTATGTGCGGCGCTTGTCTGCTTGGATGCGGAGGAAACCCGTCTTTTTGTATTTTTTCTGATGCCGCTTTATGCGGGACTGCCGGGCAACTATATCACGGTGCTGCTGATCGGAAAGCTCCTTTTTCTCGCGCTGTCGGATACGGCGCGCTTCCGCATTTCCGTTCCATGTGCCGTATGCTCGGTGCTGTTTGCCGCGTATGTGTTTATCCAAAATTTCTCGCTCGGTTATGTGAGCACGTACCATTTCGCTTTCTGTGCGGAAATTCTGCTGTTGATGCTGCTTGTCTCGGACGGCTCTCCTGTCCCGCTGCGGCGCATGGCGGAGCTTTATTCGGCGTCGGTGCTGATTTCGGGCATATGTGCGCTGTTTGTCTGTGCGGGAGAAAACTCTTTTTCCGATATTTTGACCGGTGCCGTCCGGTTCGGCGACGTTTACGGTACGGGCGGCATGCGGATGACGCTCGACCCGAATTTTCTCGGCTTTTCCTGCCTTTCCGGCATCGCCGTGCAGGCGGAGCTTCTGCGCCGGCTTTTTGCGGCCGGAAAGGCGAAGGAAAAGCGCCGTGACATTTTTGTCTCATTGTTTTTTATCGTTTCGCTCGGCTTTTTCGGATTGATCGGGTTGTCCCGCACCTTTTTCTTATGTGCCGCGGTTCTGCTGCTTTGTGAGCTGATCGCCTGTGCGCGCACGCCTCGGATGCTTGTGAGATGCTTGATTTTTCTCTCTCTTTTTGCCGTTTTCGCGTTCGCCGCCGTATCGGTCTTTCTGCCGGAGCTTATAAAAACCGCCGTTTCCCGTTTTCAGTCGGCGGATCTTGCCGGCGCGAACGGACGCGTGACCTTGATAAAGGAATGGGGGAACGCATTTATGTCATCTGCGGGCGCCTTGCTGTTCGGCGTGGGACTTTTTCGCACGAACGTTCATTTTACGGCGCTCCAATATGTTTTCGGACTCGGCATCGTCGGCTGCATCCCGGCCTTTTCTCTGTTCGGCTTTTTCGTTCGCGGAATCGGCCTCACTCTGCGGAAAAAAGGGAAGATCCCCGCGTCGATTGCCGCTCTTATGTCGTGCGCGGTTCCCGCGGCGTGCTCGCTTTCCGCGCTGTTTCCTCTTGTTTTTGCTTTGTATGCTTCGGCGGGGCTTGCCCGCTTCCCCGATGACGGATAGAAACAGCGGCCGATTTTGTTTGCTCTATAATTGGGTCTGTTTTCTGAAAAGAACAGCGCCTTCTTCGTCATACTTTTCCGCGGCTGCGTGCTGCTTCTGATATCAAATTCCCCGGAGGTTGTGTTACAAATGAAAAGTCGTTTTTCCCGTGCCGTCGGCAGAGGTCTGTATGCCGCGGCGTCGCATCTGCCGAGCTCCTATTCGAGATGCAGGATAGGACAGAGACGCCTGCGCGCGCTGTGCGCGCGGCTGATTCTGACGTCCTGCGGACATGAGGTGAATATCGAGAAGGGCGCCCGATTCGCATCCGATATAAGGCTTGGGGACTGCTCGTCGATCGGAATCCGCGCCTATATCGAGGAGGGAACCGAAATCGGAGATTTTGTCATGATGGGACCGGATTGCGCCGTTTTTACCCGCAATCACCGATACGACAGAACGGATGTGCCGATCTGCGTGCAGGGCAGAGGGGAACGGAAGCCCGTTCGGATTGGCGACGACGTCTGGATTGGTGCCCGCGTCACGATTTTGCCCGGCGCCGATATCGGAAACGGCGCCGTGATTGGAGCGGGAAGCGTTGTCCGCGGAAAAATCCCTCCTATGGCGGTGGCGCAGGGTAATCCCGCACGGGTCGTCGGCATGAGAGGAAATCTCAAGGGAGAAGCTCCCCTTGAATAAGCGCCGCCGTGCGGCAATGGCCGTCCGTTTTTTGCTTTACGCCGCGGTAAAAGCGGTATGCGGCATGCTTCTCTTTCGGAAGCGCTTTGCGGATATATGGCTTTTTTCGGAGCGGGGCTGCGATGCCTGCGACAACGCATGGGCGCTTTTCCGCTATGTACGGGAGCGGCATCCGGAAAGAAAGGCATATTATATCCTTGACAAAAACGCCGTATGCCGGGAAAAGGTCGAAGGGACGGGCAGGATTTTGAAAAAAGGCTCTCTGCGCCATGCATTTTATTATTTCCTGCCGACGGCAAAGATCAGCACCCATATCCTCGGCGCGTCTCCGGATACGGCGTTGTTTGCCTCGCGTGCGGGAAAACGGTTCCTGCGTGCGCCGGGGATTTCCGTTTTCCTCCAGCACGGCGTAACCAAAGACGACATTCCCGCGCTGTATGCGAAACATACGTCGGTCGATCTCTTTGTCTGCGGCGCCGCGCCGGAATATGAATTCGTAAAAAGCCGTTTCGGTTATCCGGAGGGCGCGGTGCGGTATCTCGGTCTTGCGCGATACGATGCGCTGCATGCGTCCGTTCCGGAGCGCGCGATTTTGTTTATGCCGACATGGCGAGAGACGCTGTCCGCTCTTTCTCCGGCGGATTTCGCAAAAACCGGATATTTCTCGGCGCTTCGGCGGATCCTGTCGGACAAGGCGCTTTCGGCTTTGCTGGAAAAGGAAAACGTGCGGCTTGTATTTGCGCCGCATCCCGAGATGCGGAAGTTTTCGCATTTTTTTCATGCTTCGGGAGACAGGATTTCCGTCTGTATGGAGGATATCGGCGCCGCCGTGCGCGCCTGTGCGGCGCTCATCACGGATTTTTCGAGCGTCATGTTCGATTTTGCTTATGGGGAGCGTCCGGTCGTCTATCTCGCCATGGAAGGTCTTATGCTTCCGAATTATCCCGCCGGATATTTTGACAGGGAACGGGACGGCTTCGGTCCTCTCGCGCGGGACGAGGCGGAGCTGCGGCAAATCCTTGCGGATATAATCCGAAACGATTTCCACATGAAAGCGGAATACAAAGCGCGCGCCGCGGAATTTTTTCCGCTTCGCGACGGGCATAACCGCGCGCGGAATGTGGAAGCGATCGCCGACTGTATTGCAAAAACGAAGCGGCTGTGGTAAAATTATGGGGGAACGGATAAAATTTCCTTTTTTTGCGTATACTTTTTAAGAATGTTTTGCGGGAAAGGCGGCGGCGGATTTGAAAAGGGTGATGCTGGTTTTCGGGACAAGGCCGGAGGCAATCAAAATGTGTCCTCTCGTTTTGGAGCTGAAAAAGAGGGGGACGGTCGAGACGCTTGTCTGCGTGACGGGGCAGCACCGCGAGATGCTGGATTCCGTTTTGCATATCTTCGGCGTCGTGCCGGACTATGACCTTGCGGTCATGAAGGAGGGGCAGACGCTGTTCGACGTCACCTGTGCGGTGCTTTCGGGCATGAAAAAGATTTTGGAGGAAGCCTCTCCCGATGTCGTTCTGGTTCACGGAGACACGACGACGGCGTTTGCCGCCTCACTTGCCTGCTATTATCTGAAAATTCCGGTCGGACATGTGGAGGCGGGACTGCGCACAGGCGACCTTTATGCGCCGTTTCCGGAGGAATTCAACCGCATGGCCGTCGCGTCGCTCGCCGCCTATCATTTTGCGCCGACCCTGTCCGCAAGGGAAAATCTTCTGCGGGAGGGAAAGCCGGAAGAGAGCATTTATGTTACGGGCAATACCGTGACCGACGCCCTGAAAACGACGGTAAGGACGGATTATACGCATCCCGTGCTGGAACGTGCGGCAGGACGCCGCATGCTTCTCATGACGGCGCACCGCAGGGAAAGCCTCGGGACTCCGATGCGGCGGATGTTTTCCGCCGTGCGGGCGCTTTGCGATGCGCATCCCGACGTTTTTCTCGTTTATCCCGTGCATCCCAACCCTGCGGTCGGAGAGGCGGCGCACGCGGCTTTCGACGGCTGTGCGAACGCGGCTTTGATTCCGCCGCTCGACGTCGTCGATTTTCACAATTTTATGGCGCGCGCGTATTTCATTCTCACGGACAGCGGCGGCGCCCAGGAGGAGGCACCCACCCTCGGTGTTCCTGTGCTTGTGATGCGCGATACGACGGAGCGTCCGGAGGGAATTGCTGCGGGCACTGCAAGGCTTGTCGGAACGGATGATGCCGCCATTCTGTCGGCATGTGAGACGCTTCTCTCGTCTCCCACGGAATATGCGAGGATGGCACATGCGGAAAATCCGTATGGCGACGGACACGCCTCGGAGCGGATCGCGGATATCCTTACGGCGGGCGGACGGTGATTTTCGCTTCTCCGGCTGTGGAGTTGTATAATTTGACAGGATAACCGGAAATAAATCCGGAAATATCGTCAATCTCACTCTTGACAAAAAACGAAGAAAACGATATAATAAGGTCGTAAATTTAGAGGATTTCCCGCAACCGACGGAAATGTGGAGCACCACAGGGGAACGGGGGATGATACCGAAGCCGACCGTCTGGGCAATCCTATCGAAAAGGATAGGACTGCCCTTTTTGCGTTTTCGGCTTAGAAAAGAAAAGGAACGGAGTTTGATGATGAAAAAAGTTGCAGTAATCATGGGCAGCGACAGCGATCTTCCGGTTGCGGAAAAAGCGATAAGCACGCTTTCGTCTTACGGTGTACCGGTTGAGGTTCATGTCTTTTCGGCGCACCGCACACCGGAGGAGGCGCGCGCATTTTCCGTATCCGCGAGAGAAAACGGCTTCGGCGCCATCATTGCACTCGCCGGAATGGCGGCGCATCTTGCCGGCGCAATCGCTGCGAATACGACGCTCCCCGTGGTTGGGGTTCCTGTAAAATCCGCAAATTTAGGCGGCATTGACGCTCTTTTATCGACGGTGCAGATGCCGTCCGGAATTCCGGTGGCGACGGTCGCGATCGATGGGGCTGCCAATGCCGCGCTTCTTTGCGTCGAAATGCTTGCCATTGAGGATGCGGCTCTTGCGGAGAAGCTCATGGCGGCAAGAGCGCAGGGCACGGAGAAAGTGCTTGCCAAAAACAAGGCGATCGAGGAAAAATTCAATCGCTGAAATAAAATACGGCATATTTTCCGCCGCAGACGGCGAAGAAAAGGCTTGAAAACAAAATTCAGATACGGAAATCGAAAGGAAGCTTTATCGTTATGGAAAAAAGAGAACAGATTTATGAAGGCAAAGCGAAAAAGGTATTCGCAACGGATGACCCCGCTCTCGTGATCGTTTCGTATAAGGACGACGCGACCGCGCTCGACGGGCTTAAAAAGGGAACGATCAGCGGCAAGGGTGTCATCAACAACCGCATGTCCAACTATCTGATGCAGATTTTGGAGAAGCACGGCGTCCCGACGCATTTTGTAAAGGAGCTTTCCGAACGCGATACGGTGGTGAAAAAGGTTTCCATCGTGCCGCTTGAAGTGATTATCCGCAACATTTCCGCGGGTTCGTTTGCCAAGCGTTACGGCGTGGAGGAGGGAATCGTCTTTGATGAGCCGACCATTGAGTTTTCCTATAAAAACGACGATCTGCACGATCCGCTTATCAACGAATATCACGCGCTTGCATTGAAGCTCGCGACAAAAGAGGAAATCGATACCATTAAAAAGATGGCATTTACGGTGAATCGCGTATTGAAAGAGTATTTTGCGGGACTCGGCGTAAAGCTGGTCGATTTCAAGCTGGAATTCGGCAGACTGTCGGACGGCACTATCGTGCTGGCGGACGAAATCTCGCCCGATACCTGCCGTTTTTGGGATGCCGAAACGAACGAGAAGCTCGACAAGGACCGTTTCCGCCGCGATATGGGTGGCGTCGAGGATGCATACAATGAGATGATGCGCCGCGTCGGTCTGAATTGAAGTCGGAAAGGCGGGCTTTTCGGTCTGCGGTTTTGTTTTGCTTGCGATATGGGCACGGTCAAAGCCGGACAAAGCCCATGTTGTCGAAAGGGATGATCAATCAATGAGTGAAATCAGGGAAGAATGCGGCGTATTCGGCGTTTTCTGCGATGCGCCGTACGATGTCGCGCATATGACCTATTACGGACTTTTTGCCCTCCAACACAGAGGGCAGGAAAGCTGCGGCATCGTGGTGAACGACGACGGCGTTTTTCACACTTATAAGGATATCGGTCTTGTCAACGACGTGTTTACACCGGAGAATCTGCACGAGCTTGGCATGGGCAATATGGCGGTCGGCCATGTGCGCTACGGCACGACCGGCGCGAGCGACCGGAACAACGCGCAGCCTGTCGTCGTCAATCATATCAAAGGACGCATGGCGCTTGCACACAACGGAAATCTTGTCAATTCCTATGAGCTTCGCTCCGAGCTGGAATTGCAGGGCTCGATTTTCCATACCACGAGCGATACGGAGGTCATTTCCTATATCATCACGAAAGAGCGTCTTTCCGCGGGCTCGATCGAAGAGGCCGTGGACCGCGCGATGTACCGTCTTGCCGGCGCATATTCGATGATTGTGATGTCGCCCTCCAAGCTCATCGCCGTGCGGGACGAGCACGGCTTCCGTCCGCTTTGCTACGGCAGGACCGAGGACGGCCGGTATGTCGTCGCCTCGGAGAGCTGTGCGCTCGATTCGGTCGGCGCCGGGTTTGTCCGCGATTTGGAGCCGGGCGAGATTCTCGTTTTTGAAAAGGGCGGCGTGCGCAGCATTCGCACCCACTGCGGCCGTGCGAAAAAATCACTTTGCATTTTTGAATACATCTATTTTGCCCGTCCCGATTCCGTGATCGACGGCTACTCGGTCCATTCGGCGCGCGTGCGCGCCGGCGAGTTTTTGGCGGCACAGCATCCGGTGGATGCGGATATCGTCATCGGCGTGCCCGATTCCGGCTTGGACGCGGCGCTCGGCTATGCGAGAGCGTCCGGCATTCCGTATGGAATCGGCTTTATCAAGAACAAATATATCGGCCGCACCTTTATCGCGCCCGGTCAGCAGAGCCGTGAGGATAAGGTGCGCATCAAGCTCAATCCGATTGCGGATACCGTGCGCGGCAAGCGCGTCGTCATGATCGACGATTCGATTGTGCGCGGCACGACAAGCGCCCGAATCGTAAAGCTTCTGCGCGAGGCGGGCGCCGCGGAAATCCATATGCGTGTGTCCGCGCCGCCGTTTCTCAACCCGTGTTATTACGGAACGGATATCGATTCCTGCGAGAATCTTATCGCATGTCATCATACGGTGGAGGAAATCGCAAAGATTATCGGTGTCGATTCCCTCGGCTTTTTGAGCGTGGAGAACGCGAGAAAGCTTGCGAGCGGAGCTTACAGCGAGGAATACTGCACGGCGTGCTTCGACGGCGGATATCCGACCGAGACGCCCTCGCATACGGAGAAGAACCGCTTTGAAGGGAAAATATCGGCGGGAAATAAATCACAGCCGGTCTGACAGACCGCGGGTTATGAACATGAACGAAAGCAGGAAATCATAAATGGGTGGATTTTTCGGAATATCGTCAAGACGGGATTGCCTTGCGGACGTGTTTTTCGGCACGGACTATCATTCGCATCTCGGAACCCGGCGCGGCGGACTTGCGGCGTACGACAGGAATATCGGTCTGCAAAGGGCGATTCACAACATCGAAAACTCGCCGTTCCGGACGAAATTTGAGCATGTTTTCGAGGAAATGCAGGGTACCTCGGCGATCGGCTGCATCAGCGACAGCGATCCGCAGCCGCTGCTGATCCGCTCGAAGCTCGGCACATATGCCATTTGCATCATCGGCATTGTAAACAATGCGGAGGATTTGACAGAAAAGTTTTTTTCCAATGATGCCGGTCATTTCAACGCGATGACGGGCGGTGCGGTCAATGCGACGGAGCTTGTCGCCGCGCTGATCAGCAGACAGGATAATTTCGCCGACGGCATTCGGTTTGCCCAAGAGGTCATCGAGGGCACGGCCTCGATTCTGATTTTGAAGGACGACGGCGCGCTCATCGCCGCGCGTGACAAGGTGGGGCGTCTGCCGGTGCTGATCGGTAAAAACGAGGACGGCTACGCCGTCACCTTTGAGTCCTTTGCCTATAAGAAGCTCGGTTATGAGGACGAAACGGAGCTTGGCCCCGGAGAGGTTGTGGAAATCACGCCGGAGGGGATAGCGCAGCTTGTTCCCCCGGGCGGGAAAATGAGGATATGCGCTTTTCTGTGGTCGTACTACGGCTATCCGACCTCCGATTATGAGGGGGTCAACGTGGAGACGATGCGTTACCGCAACGGCGAAATCATGGCGGAAAGCGACAAGGCGGCGGGCAACGCCGAGGATATCGACTATGTCGGCGGCGTGCCGGATTCGGGAACGCCCCATGCAATCGGTTATGCGAATAAAAGCGGCGTTCCGTTTGCCCGTCCGTTCATCAAATATACGCCGACGTGGCCGCGCAGCTTCATGCCTCCGAGGCAAACCGAGCGCAACAAGGTCGCAAAAATGAAGCTTGTCCCCGTGCATGAGCTGATTCAGGACAAGAGTCTTTTATTTGTGGACGATTCGATTGTGCGCGGCACGCAGCTGCGGGAAACGGTGGAATTTCTCTACGACAACGGCGCCAAAGCGGTACATATGCGCTCCGCCTGTCCGCCGATTATGTATAGCTGCAAATACCTCAACTTTTCGAGGGGGACAAGCGACATGGAACTGATTGCAAGGCGCGTCATCATGGAGCTTGAAGGGGAAGAGGGCTTTCATCATATCGAAGAATACAGCGACGCCTCGACCGAGCGCGGCAAGAATCTGAGAAAGACGATCTGTGAAAAATTCCACTTCGCATCGCTGGAATTTCAGTCGCTAGACGGGATTATTAAGGCGATCGGCCTTGAACCCTGCAAGCTGTGTACCTATTGTTGGAGCGGAAAAGAATAAAACAGGTGATTCCCCTTTTGGATAGAATCCAAAATCCTCTTTGCCTGTGCATCGGCAAGCAACGACGGGCTTCGGGGAGGAAACAGAGAGGTTACGGTTGTATAATCCGGTAAAATCGGCATTTGCCGGAGCCTCATAGAAAACCATGGCAAACGACAGAAAGCCGCATAAGCGGCAGAATGGAGAGTAGATATGCAGAATTCCAAATCAGAAAGCTACGCCGCGGCAGGCGTCGACATCACCGCCGGCTACCGTGCCGTCGAGCTGATGAAAAAACACATTGCCAAAACCATGACGTCCGGCGTGGTGTCGGATATCGGCGGCTTCGGCGGTCTTTTTGCGCTCGATCTCGGCGAGTTTTCCCATCCGGTGCTCGTCAGCGGCACCGACGGCGTCGGCACGAAGTTAAAGCTTGCGTTTCTCATGGACAAGCATGACACCGTCGGCATCGACTGTGTCGCCATGTGTGTAAACGACATCATTTGCAGCGGTGCGCGTCCGCTTTTCTTCCTCGATTATATCGCCTGCGGCAAGAATGTGCCGGAAAAGATTGCGGCGATTGTCTCCGGCGTGGCGGAGGGCTGTGTGCAGGCCGGCTGCGCGCTCGTCGGCGGCGAAACCGCGGAAATGCCCGGCTTCTATCCCGTGGACGAATACGATCTCGCCGGTTTTTCCGTCGGTGCGGTCAACAAGGAGGATATCATCGACAATAAGACGATGAAAGCGGGCGACGTGATGCTGGCACTTCCGTCCTCCGGGGTGCATTCCAACGGCTTTTCGCTTGTCCGCCGCGTCTTTGACGTGGAAAACGCCGACATCCAGTCGCCGGTCGCCTCACTTGGCGGAAAATCCGTCGGGGAGACGCTTCTCACGCCGACCAAAATTTATGTAAAGCCCGTCATGGCACTTCTTTCCAAGGTTGCCGTTAAGGGTATTTCCCATATCACAGGCGGCGGCTTCTATGAAAATATCCCGCGCAGCATTCCGGACGGGCTCGGTGCGAAAATCGAAAAAAGCGCGGTGCGCGTGCTTCCGATATTCGACCTGATTGCCAAGAAGGGCGGGATTCCGGAGCGCGACATGTTCAACACGTTCAACATGGGTGTCGGCATGAGCGTCGTAGTGGATAAAAACGACGTGGATACGGCGCTTGCCGTTCTGAGGGAGCATGGCGAGGATGCCTATGTGCTCGGCGAAATCGTGGAATCGGACGAAAAGGTAAGCCTATGCTGAGACGGGACATTACTCTCGGCGTAATCGCCGGCATCTTAATCGGCATCGGCGGGAGCGTGTATCTCGCCTGCGACAACAAATATGTCGGCGCGGTCCTGTTTTCGGTGGCGCTGCTCTGCATCTGTATGCGCGGCTTTGCGCTGTTCACAGGCAAGGTCGGTTTTCTCGTCGCATCGCACGGGAAGGCGGATGTTTCGGCGACGCTTCTCTCGCTTCCCGGAAATCTGATTGGAACATTCATCGCCGGTATCGCGGTGCGTTTCGCCTTGCCGGCACTTGGCGAGAAGGCGCTCTCTCTGTGTGAGGGAAAGCTTGCCCAGACCGCACCGGAAACGCTTATCCGCGCCGTGTTCTGCGGAATTCTCATGTATCTCGCCGTTGTGATTTGGCGCGAGAACCGGTCGCCGCTCGGCATTCTTTTCTGCGTGCCGGTCTTTATTCTCAGCGGCTTTGAGCATTCCATCGCCAATATGTTTTATTTTTCGGCGTCCGGTATCGTGAGCTTTGAGGCTTTTCTGTATCTGTGGCTCGTCATTCTCGGCAACGCTGTGGGCGGAATGCTCCTTCCGGCGCTTCTGCTTCTCTGCCGGGAAAAGCCGAAAAGGGCGGCCGTACCGCCGGAATCTGAGGAGCGGGACGATACGGATTCCCTGTCCGTCGGCGCCGCCGTTCATAAGTAAAAACGGAAAGGATTGTGTCTATGGCTTCTCTTGTGAAAATCGCCGTTCTTGTTTCGGGCGGCGGCACCAATCTGCAAGCGCTCATCGACGCGCAGCGGGCGGGAACTCTGCATTCCGGGACGATTTCTCTTGTCATTTCGAGCAAAAAGGGCGTATACGCGCTGGAACGCGCCAAAACGGCGGGGATTCTGTCCTGCGTGGTATCGAAAGCCGCCTGCGGCTCGCAGGAGGCATTTGAAGCGAAAATCAAGCAGGTTCTGCGGGAAAACGGAATCGAGCTTATCATTTTGGCGGGCTTTATGAGCATTCTGTCGGCGGATTTTACCTCCGCTTATCCGAAGCGTATCATCAACGTGCATCCCGCTCTGATTCCGTCGTTCTGCGGCAAGGGCTTTTATGGGCTTCACGTGCATGAAGCGGCGCTCGCTTACGGCGTCAAGGTGACGGGAGCGACGGTGCATTTCGTCAATGAAATTCCCGACGGCGGCGAGATTCTTCTGCAAAAGGCGGTCGAGGTAAAAGAGGGAGATACGCCGGAAAGCTTGCAGCGCCGCGTGATGGAGGAAGCGGAATGGAAGCTGCTTCCCGTGGCGGCGGAAATGGTTTCGGCAAAAATAAAGGAAATGGGAGAGAATTATGAGCATATACGAAATTCATGAAATGGGCGAGGCGGTTCGCGGCAACAGCTATGTCGGACGCGGCATCGTCATCGGGAAAAGCGCGGACGGAAAAAAGGCGGTATTCGCCTATTTTATCATGGGACGCAGTGAAAACAGCCGCAACCGGATTTTTGTGGAAAATGGGGACGAGGTCATCATTCACCCGTTCGACGCCTCCAAGGTGGCGGATCCGTCGCTGATCATTTATTCGCCGGTGAGAAAGCTTGGGGACGAGCTGATCGTCACCAACGGCGACCAAACGGATACGGTCTATGATTTTATCAAGGCGGGCAAGACCTTCGGCGAGGCGCTGGAAACGCGCGAATTTGAGCCGGACGCGCCGAATTTCACGCCCCGTATCAGCGGCATCCTGCATTTTGCGGACGGGGATTTCACTTATGAAATGAGCATCCTCAAAAGCGCGGACGAAAAGGGGAGCGCCTGCAATCGGTATCTGTTCCGCTATCCGGCGCTTGCGGGACTCGGTCACTTCATCCATACCTATAACTGCGACGGCAATCCGATTCCGACGTTTACGGGGGAGCCGGAGCGCGTTGCGATTCCGGACGATATCGATGAGCTGACGGATTCTCTGTGGAATAATCTTGATGAGAACAACAAAATTTCCTTGTATGTGCGCTATACCGATCTTGCGGACGGCTCCGTCGAGAATCGCATGATCAACAAAAACCAATAATTCCGGAGGATAAACGATGAAAGAATTTGAACTCAAATATGGCTGCAATCCCAATCAGAAGCCGGCGAAAATCTATATGAAAGACGGCAGCGAGCTGCCCATTGAAATCCTCTCGGGCAGACCCGGTTATATCAACTTTCTCGACGCGTTCAATTCATGGCAGCTTGTAAAGGAGCTTTCCGAAGCGACCGGCATGGTCTCGGCTACCTCTTTCAAGCATGTAAGCCCGACCTCCGCGGCCGTCGGTCTGCCCCTTTCCAAGGAGCTGAAAGCCGCCTGCTTTGTGGATGATATCGCGGGACTGGACGATTCGCCGCTCGCCTGTGCGTATGCGAGAGCGCGCGGAACCGACAGAATGTCATCCTTCGGCGATTGGATTGCGCTTTCGGATGTCTGTGATGCGACCACGGCGGCGCTCATCAAGCGCGAGGTTTCGGACGGCATCATCGCGCCCGGCTATACGCCCGAGGCGCTGGAAATTCTCAAAACCAAGAGAAAAGGCAGCTATAATATCGTGAAGATCGATAAGTCCTATGTCCCCGCGCCTGTGGAGACAAAGGAGGTCTTCGGCATCACGTTCGAGCAGGGACGCAACAATTTCGAGATCGGTGACGCGCTGCTTTCCAACATCGTGACCGAAAATAAAAATTTGCCGGAGAGCGCGAAGCGCGACCTTATCATTTCGCTTATCACGCTGAAATACACGCAGTCCAATTCGGTCTGCTATGCCGTGGACGGACAGGCGATCGGCGTCGGCGCCGGACAGCAGTCGCGCATTCACTGCACGCGCCTTGCCGGAAACAAGGCGGACACGTGGCAGCTTCGCCGCCATGAGAAGGTGCTGGCTCTGCCGTTCCTGCCCACACTCGGCCGTCCCGACCGCGACAACGTCATCGACGGCTACATCAACAAAAATGAAGAGGACGTCTGCGCCGACGGCGTATGGCAGAAATACTTCACCCGCCGTCCCGAGCCGCTGACGGAGAAAGAGGCTGCGGATTATCTTAGCTCCATCTCCGGCGTCGCGCTCGGCTCCGATGCGTTTTTCCCGTTTTCCGATAACATCGAGCGCGCGAAAAAGAGCGGTGTTTCCTATATCGCGGAGCCGGGCGGCTCGGTGCGCGACGACCTTGTCATCGAATGCTGCAACAAATACGGCATCGCGATGGCGTTCACGGGAATGCGCCTTTTCCACCATTGATATGAGCGGTACGCCGGCTGAAAGATCGCCGGCGCTCTGCCGTTTTAGAGAAACAGGATACGGAGGGGAAAATCTATGATTCGTCATATCGTTATGTTCCGTTTGAAAGGAGAAATCCCGAAGGATATTCTGCCCGAGGTGAGCGCGCGCGCACTTTCCCTGCGGGAGCAAATTCCGTTTATCCGGAGCATGGAGGTGCATACGGGAGCGGTCGGTGCGCCGGAGGGCAACTATGATATCGCCCTTATCTGCGATTTTGATGATATCGCGGCGCTTGACGTGTACCGCGACCATCCGGCACATGTCGCATTCCGCGGGTATATCACGCCCCTGCGGGAGCTGCGAGCCTGCTTTGATTTTGAATGTTAAACCGGCGCAGACGGCCGGTTTGAAATCGACGATCGGAAAGAAAGGAGCATCGTTATGAAGCTCATGGTAGTGGGCGGCGGCGGCCGCGAACATGCGATTATCAAAAAATTAAAAGAAAATCCGTCGGTCGAGGTGATTTATGCGCTTCCCGGCAACGGCGGCATCGCCGCGGACGCGGTCTGCGTCGATATCGGCGCAAAGGATATCGACGGAATCGTCGCCTTTGCAAAGGAAAAGAAGATCGATTTTGCCGTCGTGGCGCCGGACGATCCGCTCGTGCTCGGCGCGGTGGACGCGTTGGAGGCAGCGGGAATCCGCAGCTTCGGTCCGAAGAAGAACGCCGCAATCATCGAGGGCAGCAAGGTTTTTGCCAAGAATCTGATGAAAAAATACGGGATTCCGACAGCCGCATACGAGGTATTCGAGGATATGGACGCGGCGCTTGCATATCTTGAAACCGCGCCGGTTCCGACGGTCATCAAGGCGGACGGTCTTGCGCTCGGAAAGGGCGTCATCATCGCCGAAACACGGGAAGAAGCGAGGGCGGCGGTGCGCTCTATGATGGAGGATAAAATCTTCGGCGCGTCCGGCGCGCGCATCGTCATCGAGGAATTTTTGACGGGTCCCGAGGTTTCCGTGCTTTCCTTTACGGACGGAAATATCGTCGTTCCGATGGTGTCCTCCATGGACCACAAGCGCGCCGGAGACGGCGACACGGGACTCAATACCGGCGGCATGGGGACGGTTGCGCCGAATCCGTATTATACGCAGGAAGTTGCCGAGCTTTGCATGAAAACGATTTTCGTGCCGACCATAGAAGCGATGAAAAAAGAGGGACGCGAGTTCCGCGGATGCCTCTATTTCGGGCTTATGCTTACCCCGGCGGGACCGCGCGTCATCGAATACAACTGCCGCTTTGGCGATCCGGAAACACAGGTCGTCCTGCCGCTTTTGGAGAGCGATCTCCTTACCATTATGATGGCGACCTCGGAGGGCAGACTTTCCGAGGTTCCCGTGAAATTCAGCGATAAATCCGCGTGCTGCGTGATTATTGCGTCCAAGGGATATCCGGTGAAATATGAGAGCGGCTGTCCGCTTGCGCTTCCCGCGGACGGGGAGGACGGCGTCATTTATGTCGCGGGTGCGAAAAGGACGGAGGCCGGACTTGTCAGCGCGGGCGGCCGTGTGCTCGGCGTCACGGCGACGGCGGATACTTTGAGGGAAGCCGTCGATGCGGCATATGCAAAGGCTGCAAAAGTAAGATTTGACAACGGTTTTTATCGGAAGGATATCGGAGCGCGGGCGCTTGCCGCGAAAGAATAAGGAGAAAATCATGGTTTACAGAGTATACGTTGAGAAGAAAAAGGAGCTTGCGCACGAGGCCGCGTCTCTGCTTGCCGATCTTCGCGGTCTTATCGGCGTCACGTCGCTCGACGGGCTTCGGATTTTGAACCGCTACGACGTGGAAAATATCAGCGCGGAGCTGTTTGAAGCCTGCAAGAAAACCGTCTTTTCGGAGCCGCAGGTCGATAAGGTGAGCAGTAAGATCGACGCGGACGGCGCTTATGTGTTCGCAGTGGAATATCTGCCGGGACAGTTCGACCAGCGGGCGGATTCCGCGGCACAGTGCATTCAGATTCTGTCCGAGGGCGACCGTCCGACCGTTCGCACGGCGAAGCTGTATCTGCTGTCGGGCGCTCTTTCCGATGCGGACAAGGCCAAAATCAAAAAATATGTGATCAATCCCGTGGAGTGCCGAGAGGCTTCTCTTGAACTTCCCGAAACGCTTGCGCCGGACTATCGGATTCCGGATTCGGTCGAGGTTTTGGAGGGCTTCACGGAGCTTGACGACGCGGGGCTGGACGCATTTATCCGTGCGCGCGGTCTTGCTATGGACGAGGGCGATATTCGCTTCTGCCGCGATTATTTTAAGGGCGAGGGCAGAAATCCCACCATTACGGAAATCAAAATGATCGATACCTATTGGTCGGATCACTGCCGTCATACGACGTTTCTCACGACCATCGACCGTGTCGAACTTGAGGATGATGAGCTTTCCGCGGCATATGACGAGTATATCCGCACAAGAGAGGCACTCGGCAGAACGAAGCCGCAGAATCTAATGGATATCGCGACGATCGCCGCGAAAGCGCTGAAAAAATCGGGAAAGCTCACAAAGCTCGACGAATCCGACGAAATCAACGCCTGCACGGTAAAAATCACGGTCGAGGTCGACGGCAAAAAGGAGCCGTGGCTCCTGCTTTTCAAGAATGAAACGCACAACCATCCGACGGAAATTGAGCCGTTCGGCGGCGCTGCGACCTGTATCGGCGGCGCGATCCGCGACCCGCTGTCGGGACGCTCCTATGTTTACGCGGCGATGCGTGTGACCGGCGCCGCGAATCCGACGGTTCCGGTTTCCGAAACCATTCCGGGCAAGCTCCCGCAGCGCAAGATTGTGACGACGGCCGCGGCCGGCTATTCCTCCTACGGCAACCAGATCGGTCTTGCCACGGGCCAGGTCGATGAAATCTATCACGACGGCTATGTCGCGAAGCATATGGAGATCGGCGCGGTGGTCGGTGCGGCGCCGGAGAAAAATGTCCGCCGCGAATGTCCCGCACCGGGCGATGTGGTCATCCTGCTCGGCGGACGCACGGGACGCGACGGTTGCGGCGGCGCTACGGGCTCGTCCAAATCCCACAATCTTTCCTCGCTGGAAAGCTGCGGCGCGGAGGTACAGAAGGGCAATGCGCCGGAGGAACGCAAGCTTCAACGGCTTTTCCGCAATCCCGAGGCATGCCGCATGATCAAGCGGTGCAACGATTTCGGCGCGGGCGGCGTGTCCGTCGCCATCGGCGAGCTTGCGGACGGTCTTTTCATCGACCTTAACGCGGTGCCCAAAAAGTACGAGGGACTCGACGGAACCGAGCTTGCGATCAGCGAATCGCAGGAGCGCATGGCGGTTGTCGTTTCCGCCGAGGACGCGGACCGTTTCCGTGCACTTGCGGATGGTGAAAACTTAGAGGCGACCGTCGTGGCAAGGGTCACGGCGGAACCACGGCTTGTCATGCGCTGGAACGGCGTCGATATCGTGAATATTTCCCGTGAATTTTTAAATTCCAACGGCGCGGAAAAGCATATTGAAATCACACCCGATGCTCCTCTGAGCTTTGAAAAGGAGGTTGGAACGGATTTTGACGCGGCCTATGGCGCTCTTGCGCGTGACCTCAATGTCTGTTCCCGTCGGGGTCTTGCCGAACGCTTCGATTCGACCATCGGTGCGGGCACGGTTCTGATGCCCTTCGGCGGGAAAAATCAGCTGACGCCGATTCAGGCGATGGCGCACAAAATTCCGGTGGAAAAGGGGCATACGGACGACTGCTCCGTTATGGCGTGGGGCTATAATCCGATGATTTCGGAAAAGAGCCCGTATCACGGCGCGTATCTGGCCGTTGTGGAATCCATCTCAAAGCTGATTGCGTCGGGTGCGAAATTCGAGGACGTCTATCTGACCTTCCAGGAATATTTTGAAAAACCCATGCGCGACGGCCGCCGCTGGGGCAAACCGCTCGCCGCTCTGCTCGGCGCATTCAAAGCGCAGATGGAGCTTGGCGCGGCGTCGATCGGCGGAAAGGATTCCATGAGCGGTTCCTTCGAGAAAATCGACGTTCCGCCGACGCTTGTATCCTTCGCCGTGACGATGGAAAAGACGGAGCATATCCTTTCCGGTGAGTTTAAGGGCGCCGGACATAAGGTCGTATGGCTGCGTCCCGAATACGATAAGAACGGACTGCCGGTGACGGCCTCTCTTTTGAAGAATTTCGATACGGTGACGGCTCTCATGAGAGAGGGAAAGGTGCTTGCCGCCTATACGCCGACCTACGGCGGCGTGGCGGAGGCCGTCATGAAAATGTGCTTCGGAAACGGAATCGGCTTTGCGTATGACAGTGCGAGGTCGATGAAAGAGCTTTTTGGATACAGCTACGGTTCGTTTATCCTCGAGCTTGCCGAGGCTGTCGATGTCGGAGCTCCGCTCGGCGAGACGATATCCGAGGAGGTCATTTCCTATCACGGCGGCAATCTTGCGCTCGGCAATCTGCTCCGTGCCTATGAATCCGTATTGGAATCGGTTTATCCGTGCAACATTCCGCCGGAGGACGGCAAGATTCCTGCATTCACATATGAGGCAGGCGTTAAGGCCGCCCCTGCCGTGAGGACGGCAAAGCCGCGCGTGCTGATTCCCGTATTCCCGGGTACAAACTGTGAATACGACAGCGCGAAAGCGTTTGCCGATGCCGGTGCACAGCCGGAGCTTGTGGTCATCAACAACCTGACGGCGGCGGGCATTTCCCGTTCGGCGGAGGATTTTGCAAGGAAAATCGGAGAATCGCAGATCATCTTCATTCCCGGCGGCTTTTCCGGCGGAGACGAGCCGGACGGCTCCGGCAAATTCATCACCGCATTTTTCCGCAATGCGGGCGTAAAAGAGGCGACGATGGAACTGCTCGACCGCCGAGGCGGACTGATGGCAGGCATCTGCAACGGCTTCCAAGCGCTCATCAAGCTCGGACTGGTTCCGTACGGGAAGATCGTTGATGCGGAGGAAGCCGCGCCGACGCTGACTTATAACGTCATCGGACGTCACCAGTCGCGCCTTGTCAGGACGAGAATCTGCTCAAATCTTTCGCCGTGGCTTTCCGAGGTACAGGTGGGGGATATCGTCACCGTGCCGATCTCTCACGGGGAGGGACGCTTCCTCGCCTCCGATGCCGTGGTGCGCGGTCTTGCGGAAAACGGTCAGATCGCGACGCAGTATGTGGATGAAAACGGAAATCCGACATATGACGTGCATTTCAATCCCAACGGCTCCGTTTGTGCGATCGAGGGAATCACGTCGCCGGACGGAAGAGTTTTTGGCAAGATGGGACATTCCGAGCGCGTCGGGAACGGACTTTACAAAAATGTCGAGGGCAACTTCGACATCGGCATGTTCCGTGCGGCGGTGAAATTTTTCCGATAAACAATCATAAGAAGCCCTCTCCGGTACCGGAGAGGGCTTCGCTTGTGTCCGCCCGGCGTGCGGGTACACCCGCCGCCTGCCCGCAGGGGCAAGCTGCGGTGATACCGGGGAATGCCGGTGAGTGCGTGTTCCTCTGTGTGACGGGCATTTGTCGTGCTCCCTGCGGGCGGAGCTGCAGGCACGCCGCGGGGATTTTCTCTGAAATACATGCCGGAATTGTACGCGGCGTGCCTGACGCCGGGCGGACTTGCCGGTGCGATGTTATTTCTCAAAAAGAATCAATGCCGGGGCGAGATAGACTATGCTTCCGTCGCGGTATATTCCGGCGAAAAGAGCTTTTCAAGATTGTATTCGAGAAGCCCGCCGTCCGTTTTGGACATGAGAAGCTTTATCGCCTTGTTTTTGGATGTGAATTCTTCTATCATCGGACGAAATCCATCAAAAAGCTCCGCGCCGCCCGGTTCTTCGGTAAAACGAACGGTGATTTTGCGATTGCGGAAAAAGAACTTGATGTGACGGACGGAGGTCGTTTCAAGAAAATAGATGGAAAGCTTTAAAACCGGAATGTCGTCCTCGTTTTTCGTCATTCTGCCGATGGCGGCCGCGGAGAACGTTTCTCCGTTTTCCGTGAAATCGAAATAAAACGCGGTGCCGTCGGCGGCAAATGGAATGGCGACGGTTTCCGTTCCTTTTTCAAACAGCGCTGTGACGACGTTTCCGTCAGGACGAAAGGAGATTTTTTTGATTCCGACCGGGAAATTGTTGTGCATCACGCAGAGTGTCACCGGTAGGAGAGATGTGTTTTGCGTATCGACGGCATAGCTTTTGCCGAGGATGGCGGCAAGCGCACCGAGCTTTCTGCATCTCTCGCTACGCCTCATGACAGGCGGCAGACTGAGCAGTTTTCTTTCCGACAAAAGAGCGTATGATGTTTTCCGTGAGGGTTTGAGCGGCGCGCCGGGGAAGAAGCCGTCGCCGAAATACTTGCCGATGAGGGAAACATATTCCGATTTCGGAAAAAACTCCGTATTGCCGCAATAGGTCGCGATGACCATCCGAATATCGGGGAAAATGATGAGATTTTGACCGAGCATGCCGTTGAACTGATAGGAATCCTTGCGAATGCTGCGCCAAATGTGATAGCCGTAGCCGTAATCGTTCATAGCGGGACTCGACTCAATCTGCTTTGCCGACGCCTCACGGAGCCATTCCTCGGATACGATTCTTTGTCCCTGCCACATGCCGGCATCGAGAAACAGCTTGCCGAATTTCATGAGATCCTCAATCTTCATATAGAGGCCCCAGCCGCCTTTTGTGATGCCGCGGGGACATTTTTCCCAATAAACCTCGGTAATTCCCATCGGTGTAAAGACGCGATCCGTGAGGATATCGAACATATCTCTGCCGGTCAGCTCCTTGATGGCTGCGGAGAGCATATAGGAGTTCATGCTGTTGTATAGGAATTGGGTGCCGGGCGCAAATTTCACGCCGGCGCTGAAAAATCCCTCCGCCCAATCCTCATAGGTCACGCTGCCGAGCTCGTTGAAGGCGACGCCGGCGCTCATGGTGAGCAGATGGCGGACGGTGATATCCTTTTGTCTGACGAAATCAAAGCTGAAAGCGCGCTTTGAAAAAATGTCCGTGATTTTGTCGTCCAGCTTCATGATGCCGTCGTCGATCATGATGCCGACGGCGATCGCCGTAATGCTTTTGCAAAGCGAATGGCTGACATGCCAAATATCCGCGCGATAAGGATAAAATTCACATTCGAGGATGATTTTGTCGTCTTTCGCAATCATGAGCGAGTGCGGATGAAGCTCTGTGTGCTTGGAAAGCTCGCAGAGAAAGGCGAGCATCCTCTCTCCGGATATGCCGACCGATTCGGGGGTTGCTCTTTCAAAGGGGTAGAGGAGCGGCGAGCAGGACGGCCGTTCCGTTTTTGAGTGGGTTTTGCCGATATAATCGATGTCTCCTCGGTTTCCATATAGCTTGGAGATGAAATCCAAGGCCTTTTTATACATAATAATATCCATAAGGACTTCCTTTTTTTGTTTGATTGTGTTATACTATTATTATATGAGAATGTGACAGGTAAATCAAGGAAAAGTAAAAATTTAATTTTGGAAGCCGAAAGGAGAATATTTTGAGCGAAAGAACGGACAGACTGAATGCGCTTGCGAGAAAAGAGAAATCGGAGGGGCTTTCCGCGGAGGAAAAAGCGGAACAGCAGCGGCTGCGGGACGAGTTCCGCGCTGCTTTCCGAAAGAATTTTGAAGCGCAGCTGGAAAATACAGTGATCGAGACGCCGGAGGGTAAAATCCGCCGTCTGGAAAAGAAAAGCGAAAAATAGACCTTTGGGAGAACGATCGGTGCGTGTGCTCCTTTATGGTATTCGGATGATGAAAAAAGGCGCTTATTTGAACTTCAAATAAGCGCCTTTTTACATACTTTGCCAAGAAAACCGAATCAAATCACCTTGTAAAATCCGTCGAGATCCTCATCCTCATGCTTGCATTGGAGATAAGCATACAATCTGTCCGGGAACAGCTTTTTTCTAAAAATGATCTGCTTTGTGCTGCGATTCATAAAGAAAACAAAGAGAATGGAGGTGAACTGCGACCAAGTCATTTCATATTTGCCGCATTCGATCATGGAAAGGCGGATACGGGAGATCCCTGTTCTGTTTCCAAACTCCGTCTGGGACAGATAGAGCATCTTGCGCAGTGCGACAAGATTGTCTGCAAGAGTCTCTTTGAACTCTTTGATTTCCTCTTTGGTGAGGACAACCATGTTTGCATCGTATTTCATTTTCAGTCTCCTAACATAAAATATATAATTTCCTCTCATATTTTAACATAAGATTGAGTTAAATGTCAATATGTCCTTGAAATAAAAAGTACATAAAAGCAGAGGAAATATTATAAAATTGTAAATTTTTGTATGAATATAAAATATAGGCAAAAATAAAACGGCTTACAACAAATTTTCCGAGTCTTTCAAAAGATTTTTATATGCTTTGTCAAAAAGCTCCCGGATGCGCCCGTCGTCTCCCGTAATGTGCAGATAACCGAATACGGCTTCCAGCCCTGTCGAGCGGCTGTATTCCGCCGCGGTCGCATTTTTCGGCTTGCCGGAGGCGTGGTGATTGCGTCCCAGCCTATATGCGGCCTCCTCTTTTTCGGAAAGCTCCGGGAGAAGCATGTCCGCGATGGCGCTTTGTGTTTTGGCGCATACCAGCTTCTGCGCCGCTGCCGAAAGCCTGCCGGTATCGGAAATGCCGGAATCTGTCAGCGCCTCGCGGATCAGAAGCTCGATGACGGCGTCGCCGATATAGGCGAGCGTCGCGCCGTTGTAATCATGGATGTTCCGTGTCGTCATGCCGGCTGTCCTCCGAGATTTTGTGATTGAAAACGAGAAGCTTGCTCGTGATATAATTGATGATGATGACAAGGACGGAGATAATCAGCTTCGCGAGAAATTCGTTCATTTTCATAAGGCCCGTGAGCAGAAAATCACCCGCCAAAGACAGGATGAGCGTGAGCACTCTTGAACCGACGAATTTGAAAAACTGCACGGAGCCTTCCTTTTTGGCGGTTTCAAAAACGAAATATTTGCTTGCCCAGTAGGCGAAGAGGACTGCGGCCGCCCATGCCGCCGTGTATTCGATGGCATTGGGGAACCGATCGAAGAACGGCAGGGAAGAGAGGTCGGGCAGGAGAAAGACAAGCAGCGTGAAAACAACCCAGTCGATAACGGTCGTGCCGCCTCCGACGACGAGATACATAATCTGTTCCTTATATTTGGAGAGATGCAGAAAGTTCAGCACGGAATCGATAATGCGGTTGAGAAATTTGACGACGGCTCCGCCGGAACCGCTTTTTTGGCCGGGATTTTGCAAAACTTCATTCCTCCGTCTGCATATGGATTTTTGCCGCTTCGAGAGCGGATGCGAATTCGGTTTCGGTGACGAGCATGTTGATTGCCGCAAGGAGCGCGTTCGACGATAGGTTATCTGGGAGCGCCAGCGCATGTGCGAGCTGCGTCCGGAGCCGTGCGCTGTCATGACGGCCGGAAAGTCCGAGCGAGTAAAACTCCGGTTTGGTGAGATTCATTTGATTTTCCGCCGTGCCGTCGTCGGCAAACGGCGCGAGCAGCTTTTGAAGCATGTCCGCGTCGATTCCCTCGACGCCGAGATAGCCTTCCTTTGAGGGCGCGCTTTTGCGCCGTTCCCGCCCCTTAATCTGCGGGATATAGAGATGAATGAGCTTGTCGGCGGGAATCAGATTTTTGAGGTAATTTCGGATGACAAGTCCCGCGCCGTCGCTGTCCGTCAGCGCGATGACGCCTCTTTTTTCGGCAAGTCTGCGAAGAAGCTGCGCCTTTTCGGCGTCGGAAAAAATGCCGAAGCCGTCCGTCGTGATGATATTGGCCCTCACAATGGAGGAAAGCTTGATTTTGTCGTATTTTCCCTCGACAATGATCGGTTTGGAGATCGAAAGCATCGGCAGCCTCCGGATTTAAGTGCGCCGCAGCGATTTCGGCGCGTAGATTTTGACGATCAGCTCGTCGAGCAGTACCCATGGATCCGACGGCAGGCTTTTGAGTCTGCGGTCGGTCTCATAGGCGAGTGCGGCCGCATTTTCGATCACGTCCACCGGCACTTTGGCAATCGAGGACAGATACTTTCCGACGCGGAAATCCTTCATTTTCATGTCCTTGGCGATCTCCGCGGCGCTCATGGCCTCCGCCGCCGCGGTTTTGATGAGAAGCATATCGAGATAGATGCGGGAAAGCCTTGCCAGAACCGCCACCGGCTCCTCTCTCTGTTCGCGCGCGGCGTCCATGACGGCGCGCATCTCGGAGAGCTTCCAGCTTTGAGCGGCGGTGAGCATCGCAAACGGCACCTCGTCCGGACTGCTTGCGGCGGCGATTCTTTTGACGTCGTCCTCATCGATGACGGGAGGTTTTTCTCCCTCCTTGCCGTATTTTGCATAGCAGATGAGCTTTTGAATCTCGCCCGACAGCGGCATCATGCGTCCCGCACAGAGATCGACGAGCAGTCCCACGGCTTCGTCGGAAATCAGAACGGATTCCTTTGTGAAGTGCCGTTTTGTCCATGCGATGAGCTTTCCTCTCGATTGAAGGTCAAACCGCACCATTTTTGCGCAGGAGGATAGCTTTTTGTATACCGTGCTCGCTTCGAGCTTATAGTCCGTTTCCAGCTCGTCCGCCCGGCAATAAAGGATGACGACCGTATCGTCCGATTTTTCCGCGAGCGAGAGCGAGCCGCACAGGGCTTCCAATAAATCCTTGGGCAGTCCCGCGGGCGCAAGGTCGGAGACGACAATAAGCTTCTTGTCCTGCATCATCGGGACGGCATTCACCGCGTCCGCAAGCCGTGTCATCGCGGTTTCGCGCGAGCCGGCGGCGGGAGAGAAGGAGACCGCGAAATAATTGAAAGTTTCCATCCCCTCCGTCATGATGCTCCGATAGATTTCGTCGCGGTAGTGGCTTTTCAGGTAGTCCTCGTCCCCGAAAAAGACAAACGCGCCGCAGATTCCTTTTTTTATCACGTCGGAAAGCTCCTCCGGGCGCATCGGGCCATTGCGTTTTTCCGGCATGGCCGCCTCCTGTTCTTTCCATAAAACCATGCGATATGGAAAAATTTGTAATTTTCAACAATTTCCACAGGGTTTTCCACAAAAACCCTTTTCGGTGCTAAAAGCGGCAGCCGATCAACCTTTTTCGACGGCGAAAGTCAACATTTCAAGCGCCGATACGACGGTTTGCAGGCGAATCTGCAATCTGTTTCCCTCAAACAGATTTTTTTGGCACGCGATATCACCGTTTTTCGAGGATGCCGCGATATAAACAAGCCCCACAGGCTTTTCGGGAGACCCGCCGCCGGGGCCGGCGATACCGGTCACGGAGACGGCGAGTTCGGTCCCGAGGGCGGAAACGGCACCGCGCGCCATTTCCTTTGCGGTTTGCTCGGAAACGGCGCCGTATGTTTCGAGTGTCTGCTTGCGCACGCCGAGGAGCCTCTCCTTGATGCTGTTGTCATAGGAGACGATTCCGCCGAAAAATGCGGCGGAGGCGCCGGGGATGTCCGTCACGGAAGCGGCGATAAGCCCTCCGGTGCAGCTTTCCGCCGTACCGAAGGTGACGCCTCTTGCCGTGCAAAGCGACACGAGCTTTGACGACAGCTCTTTGATTTTTAGTTGTAAAGCGGATATTTCGCACATAATTTCGTCACTTCCGCACGGACCTCGTCCGCGCTGGCCTCGAAATCCTTGGCGGTAAGACCGATGAGGTGACCGACGACGGCCATATCCTCCTCTTTCAGCCCTCTCGAGGTCGCGGCGGGCGTGCCGACGCGGATACCGCTTGTGATGAACGGGCTTTGCGGATCGTCGGGAATTGCGTTTTTGTTGACGGTGATATAAACCTCGTCGAGTCTGTGTTCAAGCTCTTTGCCGGTGATATTCATCGGACGCAGATCGACGAGCAGCAGGTGATTGTCCGTGCCGCCGGAAACGAGGTCGAAGCCCTCGGCGAGCAGGGACTTTTCGAGCGCTTTCGCATTTTTCAGAATCTGCTCCTGATAGGTTTTGAATTCGGGTTTCAGCGCTTCGCCGAAGCAGACGGCTTTTGCGGCGATGATGTGCATGAGCGGACCGCCCTGCGTGCCGGGGAAGATCGCCTTGTCAATCTGCTTTGCCAACTCCTCGCGGCAAAGGATCATGCCGCCGCGCGGACCGCGGAGCGTTTTGTGCGTGGTCGTGGTGACGACGTCGGCATATGGGACGGGGCTCGGATGCAGTCCCGCCGCGACAAGTCCCGCGATGTGCGCCATATCGACCATGAAGTAAGCGCCGACTTCCTTGGCGACCGCGGCGATTTTCTCAAAATCGATGATGCGGGGATAGGCGGAAGCGCCGGCTACGATGAGCTTCGGCTTTGCTTCGAGCGCGATTTCGCGGAGCTTTTCATAGTTGATGCGTCCGGTTTCGGAATCCACGCCGTAGGGGACAAAATGGAAATAGGAACCGGACATGTTGACGGGCGAGCCGTGCGTGAGATGCCCGCCGTGCGCGAGATTCATGCCGAGCACGGTGTCGCCGGGCTTCAACAGCGCGAAATAGACCGCCATATTCGCCTGCGCGCCGCTGTGCGGCTGAACGTTGGCATGCTCCGCGCCGAAGAGCTTGCAGGCGCGCTCACGTGCGATATTTTCCACGACGTCCACACATTCGCAGCCGCCGTAGTAGCGCTTACCGGGATAGCCCTCGGCATATTTATTGGTGAGGATGCTGCCCATGGCCGCCATGACCGGTTCGGAAACGAAGTTTTCCGACGCGATAAGCTCGATGCCGCGGCGCTGACGCGCAAGCTCGGCGCCCATAGCAGCTCCGAGCTCGGGATCGTAATCTGTGATAAAGCCGATGTTTTTATCTACCATAGTATTCTCCGTTCTGCCGCAGACCGCGGCAATATAAAATTCAATAAAATAGAGAAAGATAGGAAATCCGAAAATTTATCCTATAATAAAACATTATATCATATGTAAGGTTTTCCTGCAAGAGTTAATTTCATTCTTCTGTGGGGACAGCGCCATTTTCGCCGTGTTTTTGCAGAACATCGAGCGTATGATTGGAAATTCCGACAAGCTCGGCGTGCTCGCAGACGGCAAAATGATCGTTTAAGTAAAGCGTATAGGTTTCGTCGTCCATCGCCTCCACCGTGCCGGCTATGTATCTTGTGAACAAATCCGCGCCGACAAGATGCAGGCGGCGCACGGGAAGCGCCTCGTCAAAGGCGTCGATGTCCTCTTTGCGGTACAAGACAAACACCTCCTCGGGGGGGTAGAGGAAAGACGAAAGGTTTTCCTATCGACAAGCCTTTTTTTATTTCTGTTCCGTTCAGGAGATTTCCTCTCATAAAGCCGTATTGAATCACGGTCGCATCATTCATACAATAGGCGACAAACAGGATTCCCCCCGGCTTTGTTACACGCACCGCTTCCGAGAGCGCCCGCTTCTTTTCCTCTTCGGTGAACAGATGATACATGGGACCGAGCAGGAGTGTGATATCATAGGCATGGTCGGCATAGGCGGAAAGGTCGGTCGCATTTCCCTCGGCAACGGTGATTTTTTCGTCCGGCAGGGTGTTCCCGCGAAAAATCTCAATGTTGTGCGGGACCAGCTCCACCGCGTCGACCTCGTATCCTTGGCGGGCAAAATAGTGGGAATAACGTCCGGTGCCGGCGCCGATTTCGAGAATTTTCATACCGGCTTTGAGGTATTTCCCGATGTATCGGACGGTTGTGAGAAATTCCACCTGCCCGCGCTTGGGGGAAAGGCGCGCGTCCTCGTCATGAGTGTTGTAGTATTCGTTCAGATAGTTGAAGGTGTTCATGGTGTCTCCTTTCCTCAGAAAACAAAAACGGCTTCGGCGACAGACAGAAATGAGGAAAATTCTGTATGTTCGGACCGAAGCCGCTCTTATTTGCTGAATTTGAAACGGTTACTTTTTCAAATGGAAGCATAGCAAAACGGACGCGTCCGAATGAGTCCCTCCGAAGGACCAATTCCCCGCGCCGTCATATCCGGTTCCCGATATCACAAGACCGATCATGCCCGCTTGCTCCGTTTTGAAAAATTTTCGTCATTCTATCACAAGAGAACGCTTTTGTCAAGCCTTTTTGGGCAAAACAAAAAATACCCGGTTTACGGGTATTTTTTGCAATTTCCAATATCAGGCTTTGCATCCGGAATCGGACTTCTCTTCCGGAAGTTCGCCGCCCATACAAATTGCCGGCACCGGAGGTGCGGCAAGCGGCGCCGCGGCGATGGCGAGGAGCTTTACAAGGTTGTCGTCGGCCGCGATACGGTTGGAACGGAGTGCGCCGCATTTCTGACAGCGATGGATGATCGCCCATTCGCCGCCGCGTCGGGACCAAACGGCAATCGGCTCCATTCGTCCGCCGCAGGCGGAGGCACGGTCGCCGGGGATTGTATCCAGATGCAGACTGTGGAGACAATAAGGACAGTGGTTCCGGTGACGGCTGCCGGCACCCTCCGGCGTCACCCGCCTGCCGCATACCTCACAGAGAAAGCTGTTTTCCGATGTGCTGTGATTTGTCGTTTTATGCTGTGGATATGATTTTTGTTTCATGATATTTCCTCCGGAAAGCGATTTCAGTCGACCTTTTGGGAGGAATGCGGCGTTACCTTTCGCAAACCTCCCGGTCTGCGACACGCTCCGATGCGTATGATGTTTTCATGAAGCTCTCCTTTTTGTGTGATTACGGAGACTTTTTTTCTCCGCCGCTTTCAGAATATCATAAAAACGGACGGCTGTCAAGCGAAGCAAGACGGCCGTCCGCTGTATTTTAGGTTTGGTTTTGTATCAGAAGCTGCACTCTTTCGCTTGTAACGACCTCGTGGTCCTCTACTGCGTTGATGCAGGATACGTCGACGGTATAGATGAGAGCGGCGCTTCCGTCCTCCAAAAGCGTCAATTTTGTATCGAGGATTTCATATTCCACGCTGTCATATCTTTCAAGGACGCCGCCGTAAATCGCGTATAGCTTGCCGGAAACGGAGACCTCGGCTTTTGTCATATCAAAGTCGTTGACAGTTTCCGTTGAAATTCTGCCAAGCATTGTCGAGGAATAGCTGTAAAGCTCGCCGGACGCCGCAACGGTAACTGTGGCGCGGTCGGTCGTTTTACAGGACCCAATATATTTGGTAAATTCGATCTCATAGAGTCCGTCCGCCTCATGAAACAGAACATCGACCTGATAGGAGGAAAGCTCGGCATACGGGCGAAGAAACGCTTTTGCGATTTCAAGGCATTCTTCCTGCGAGCAGGTTCCTCCGGTTGTTTGAAGCCCTGAGGAGCCCCAAAAATACGATGTCAGAAGTCCCCTGTCGTCGACCTCAAAGAGTTTTTGATTCTGATCCAAATAGCGAGCGGTGGCAAAGGTATTGTAGGTCTCGTAATCGGAATCGACATAGCTTCCGGTGCAGACCATGCCGCCGACGCTCATTCTCTTTGTCTTTGCCGCGCCGGAGTCGGTGAATCGGTCACGGCTCCAATACGTATATTCCATGGTGTGAAGAGTGCCGGATACGGAATCGGAATATCCGAATTCCAGTACCGAATAAGGACTGGATTCCGTCGGCGCGGAAAGTACGGTTCGCGTTCTGTCCGGCTTTCCCTCCGAGCCGGCTGTCGTTTCCTGCGGTCCGTTCCCGCGGGTACATCCGGCAAGCGACACTGCGGCAAGGCAAAGGGCGAGCGATAAAGACAATATTTTTTTCATGCGTATCTATCCTTTCTGAAATAGTATTTTTTCATTCATGGTAGGAAAACAAGTGTCAGCCCCATGGAATCAGTATATATGATGAATCGCCGTCAATTTGGGCACTTTTTAATCCAGATTCAGCAGTACTTTTGGATTTAGCATAAGCTACAGATTCTTGAACTGTGTAACCCATGGAGAGGTAAAAGTAAAAATCTTCTGTCCATTTGTTAGCATTGCTACATAAGATATTTTCTGAAAAACCAACAGCAGTTTTAGCTCCATGATTTACGATTTGAAAAGGAAGATTATTTGTTGTTCCATATGATGTTTCACAACCAATAAGCAGTGCTAAGTCAAGCTGACTAAAATTATCGGTACTACAAATATATTCTTCACTTGTCATGCTTGAATTCCATATATCACTATAAAAGCCAATAGTCTGATAAGTCGAATCATTTAACGCGATTCCAGTTGCTGCTGCTAATGTAGAGTTGGCATAAAGAACAACTTGACCATGACATCTAATTGTAAAAAGTGCGGATTCTTTTAAATCTTTTTTACTGACACTTGGCGAAATGGCACCTGTTTTTAACACGGGGTTTACGCTGTATCCATCGCTGTTCAGGGAAGTTATTACATTATTTAATGCACTTTGATGATCATGCCCCGTATTTGTTATACCATAAAAAGTGTAAGGGACTGCTTCTAAGATCCATTCATCTTTGTAGTTACTATCATTTGTGTATGTTCTTGATTTAATGTCTAGACCATTTCCGGTAGCACCGAATAAAGCATCATTTACACAAAGAACTCTGTTATCTGAAATTCCGCAGGCAGGAGAAATTTTATATCTTCCATTTGAAGTTTCTTCAATTTTCCAAAATTGACCTGCTCCCCCGTTATAGCTTGAAAGAATTATGTCGGCATCATTTGCAGTTGAATTATTTTTAACAGTCATAAATAACTTTGTGCCTTCATATATATCCGATTTAATTGTATAATAACCGGCATATGTTCCCGATGGAACATATGTAAAAGTCCATCTTTGATTAGCTAAACCACTAAAATCCCATTGTTCAAGTTTACTATTTGCATAGGAAGAAGCATCATTGTCAATATCGATATATCTTCCAGTTTGTGGGTTTTTGAGAAAAGTATTTCCCTCCTTCTATTGGCCTTGTGGTGCCAGTATTCAATGACTCTACTAATCCTGCTAACAATATTGTATTACAGAGTGAAAAAAGCATTCCAACAAAAATAATGATACATATTAAACTTTTCCATTTTTCTTTTTTGTCAATTTTCATTGTGAGTTCTCCTATTTCATTGAATTTTTCCATTATATGAATAATACTCATCTCTAAAATCATATTACCATAAATTACATGAATTGTCAACTTGTTTTGCTGATTTTATATAACAAAGAAAATTTATGGTAAATCTATTGTTCCCACATAAAAATTTTCTTGAAAAGTAACAGGGCGTGTGATATAATATTTTTCAATATCAGTTGGAATATTTATATAGAAAATATAGAGGATATTTGGTTTTCCGGAGGAACTATGACAAGACAGGAGAAGATCCGCAATTTTTCGATCATTGCCCATATCGACCACGGCAAAAGCACGCTGGCCGACCGCATTTTGGAGGCGACAAAGAGCGTCTCCTCCCGCGAGATGGAGGAGCAGCTGCTCGACAATATGGAGATCGAACGCGAACGCGGCATCACGATCAAGGCGCGCGCCGTCAAGCTGAATTATGAGGCAAAGGACGGCGAGGTCTATGAATTCAATCTCATCGACACGCCCGGACATGTGGACTTCAACTATGAGGTTTCCCGTTCGCTCGGCGCCTGTGAGGGCGCGCTGCTCGTGGTGGATGCGACGCAGGGCATCGAGGCGCAGACGCTCGCCAACACCTATCTCGCGCTGGAAAACGATCTCGAAATCATTCCTGTCGTCAACAAAATCGACTTGCCGAGCGCGGATATCGAGGGTGTGCGCCATGAGATCGAGGAGATCATCGGGATTCCCGCCGAGGATTGTCCGGCGGTTTCCGCCAAGACGGGACTCAATATCGGCGATGTGCTCGAAAAGATCGTGACGGATATTCCCGCGCCGCACGGCGACGAGGAAGCGCCGCTTAAAGCGCTGATCTTTGATTCCTATTACGATTCTTACCGCGGCGTCGTGGTGTATGTCCGTGTGAGGGACGGACGTGTGCGCGCCGGCTCGAAAATCCGGATGATGAATACCGGCGCGGAATTTGACGTCGTCGAGGTTGGCTATATGTCCGCCTTTGGGCTTGTGCCGGCGGCGGAGCTTGCGGCGGGCGAGGTCGGCTATATCACGGCGAGCATCAAGAGCGTCGCGGATACGCGCGTCGGCGATACCGTGACCGACGCGGAAGCTCCGACGGACGAGCCGTTCCCCGGCTTCAAGCAGGCGCTGCCGATGGTGTTCGCAGGCATCTATCCTGCGGATGGGGCGAAGTATCCCGACCTGCGCGATGCGCTCGAAAAGCTGCGCCTCAACGATGCGGCGCTGACGTTCGATCCGGAAACGAGCATCGCGCTCGGTTTCGGCTTCCGGTGCGGCTTCCTCGGTCTTCTGCATATGGAAATCATCGCGGAGCGGCTGGAGCGGGAGTTCGGCCTCGATCTCGTTACGACGGCGCCGAGCGTTATTTACAAGGTGACGTATAAGAACGGCGAGGTGAAATATATCGACAATCCCGCGAATTACCCGCCGCCGGACGAGATCGCCTCGGCGGAGGAGCCGATTGTGAAAGGAAATATCATCACGCCGACGGATTATATGGGCGGCATCATGGAGCTTTGCAAGGAGCGCCGCGGAATCTTCGTCGATATGAAATATCTCGATAAAACAAGGGTAGAGCTGCATTATATCCTGCCGCTGAATGAAATCATCTACGACTTCTTCGACGCGCTCAAAAGCCGCAGCAAGGGCTATGCCTCTCTCGACTACGAGCTGGACGGCTATCGGGAGAGCAAGCTTGTGAAGCTCGATATCTTACTCAATATGGAGCTTGTGGACGCGCTGTCCTTTATCGTCCACGCCGACAAGGCATATGCGCGCGGACGAAAGATTGCGGAGGCGCTGAAAGACAACATTCCGCGTCAGCTTTTCGAGGTGCCGATTCAGGCGGCGGTCGGCGGCCGCGTCATCGCGCGCGAAACGGTCAAGGCCATGCGCAAGGATGTGCTCGCCAAGTGCTACGGCGGCGACATCACGAGAAAGAAAAAGCTGCTCGAAAAGCAGAAAGAGGGCAAGAAGAAAATGCGGAAGCTCGGTTCGGTCGAGGTGCCGCCGGAGACCTTTATGGCGGTGCTGAGGCTCGACGACGAATAAGGAAAACCCCGATTTTTCCGCCGCACCCGGCGGATGGGAGGTAATATGAACAGTCTCGGAATCTATATCCACATTCCGTTTTGTGCGAAAAAATGTGCCTACTGCGATTTTTATTCCGTCACGGATACGGAAAAATACGGCGCTTATGCCGATGCGCTGATTGCCCAGATCAAAAGCTTTAAGCAGGCGGGCAAAAATCATGTGGTGGACAGCATTTATATCGGCGGCGGAACGCCGTCGGTGCTCGCCGCAGAGGACATTCAGAGGATTCTCGCGGCGCTTCGGTCGTCGTTCCATGTTTCGGACGAAGCGGAAATCACCATCGAGGCGAATCCCGGCACGCTTGACGTCGGCAAGCTTTCCGCTTACCGCGAGGCCGGTATCGACAGGCTCAGCATGGGACTTCAAAGTGCGGACGATGAGGAATTGAAGCGGCTTTCCCGCATCCATACCAGAGAGGAATTTGAGAGCTCGTTTCTGCTCGCGCGGCTGGAGGGCTTTGAAAACATCAGCGTGGACGTCATGTATGCGCTTCCCGGGCAGTCGAAGGAGACGCTGGCGGGGACGCTCGATTATGTTCTTGCATTGGAACCGGAGCATATCTCGTTTTACGGACTCAAAATCGAGCCGAACACGCCGTTCGGCAATGATCCGGAGATCACGGCTGCGATCCCCGGCGAGGACTTGCAGTATGAGATGTATCTCGATTCCGCGAAGAAGCTGGAAGCCGCGGGCTATCTGCAATATGAGATCAGCAATTTCGCCAAGCTCGGTTCGGAATGCCGGCATAATCTGAAATACTGGAAATGTGAGGAATATCTCGGCTTCGGTCCGGGCGCGCATTCCTTTTTCGGCGGCAGGATGTTTTCCTATTCAAAGGATATCGACCGTTTTATCGCGATGCCGGAGGACAGCCGCGCGCTTTTCGATGAAAACTATGCGCCGACGGAAGAAGAGCTTGCCACGCAGTACGTGATGCTCGGCTTCCGTTTGAAGCAGGGAATCGATATCGTCGAATACGGCGAGCGCTTCGGAGACGATTTTGAAGCGCGCTACAAAGCGAGGATGAAGCCGTTCCTGCTGAAAAAATACATTCTGAAAACGAAATCGGGTTATCGGCTCTCCAAGCGCGGGATGTTGATTTCCAATTATATTTTGAGTGAAATTTTGGAGTTTTGAGGGCGTTTATGAAAAGCAGAAAAGAATTGTTTGAGGAAACGACCGGAAAACAGCTCCGGACGACGAGAAAAATCCTGCTTCTCGTATACGGAATCATCGGAGCCGTCTTTCTCATCGCCGCGCTTGTTTTGTTTCTCCTTGATGTGCGCGATCCGGAAAACGGACTTCCGCTTGCCGTCATTTTCGCGCCGATCGGCGGCTTTTTCCTCCTGCTGGGCATCCTTCTGTATGCGGTGATGCCGCGGAAGATGAATTATGAAAAATACGAGAAGCGGTGTGAAAAATACGGTGTGCAGAACGTATATGCTATCTCGGCGGAGCTTTCGCTTCTGCGCGAGCAGGTGAGAGAGCTGGAAGAAAAGCTGGCAGAGCTGGAGCACCGATGATGCGGAGATACATGGATAGCAGATAACGGGTGGGAAATCCTTCCGAATAAAATATTGAATTTTCGCCGCCCCAGCGGCAGATAGGAGCTTTATATGAACATGACTTTGAGATGGTACGGTACCGGCTTCGATACCGTAACCTTAAAACAGATCCGCCAGATTCCGGGTGTCACGGGCGTCATCACGACGCTTTACGATTCCGTTCCCGGCGAGGCGTGGGAGACGGAGAAAATCCTTTCCCTTAAAAAGGAGGTCGAGGACGCGGGACTTCTCATCCACGGTATCGAGAGCGTCAACATCAGCGACGCCATCAAGGTCGGCACATCCGACCGCGACCGTCATATCGAAAACTACATCACAACGCTGGAACGGCTCGGACGTGCGGACATCCACATGGTCTGCTATAACTTCATGCCCGTTTTCGACTGGACCCGCACCGAGCTTGCGAGAAAGCGCCCCGACGGCTCGACGGTGCTTGCCTATACGCAGGCGGCGGTGGACAGACTCAATCCCGAGGATATGTTCAACTCCATTTCCTCCGACATGAACGGCACGGTCATGCCCGGCTGGGAGCCGGAGCGCATGGCGAAGGTTAAGGAGCTGTTCGCGCTGTACCGCGATGTGGACGACGAAAAGCTTTTTGCCAATCTCAAATATTTTCTCGAAGCGACTATGCCCGTGTGCGACAAATACGACATCAACATGGCGATTCATCCGGACGACCCGGCATGGAGCGTATTCGGGCTGCCGCGCATTATCATCAACAAGGAAAATATCCTGCGCATGACGAAAATGGTGGACAATCCGCACAACGGTGTGACATTCTGCTCCGGCTCCTACGGTACGAATCTCCGCAACAACTTGCCGGATATGATCCGTTCGCTGAAAGGACGTATCCATTTCGCGCATGTGCGCAACCTGAAATTCAATTCGCCGACCGACTTTGAGGAAGCGGCCCACCTTTCCTCCGACGGCACGTTCGACATGTATGAGATTATGAAGGCGCTTTACGACATCGGCTTCGACGGCCCGATCCGTCCCGACCACGGACGCATGATTTGGGACGAGGTCGCGATGCCCGGCTACGGACTTTATGACCGTGCGCTCGGCGCGACGTATCTCAATGGTCTTTGGGAAGCGATCGTCAAATCCAACCGAAAATGATAAAAAGGCGGACTTTTGTCCGCCTTTTTCCGTCATTCGCGGTTTGTGGGGTGGATTTTCAGGCGATTTTCGGTTATGATAACGGGGAAAAATCGGTTGAGAAAGGCGATGGAACAATGAATCAGAAAAAGGTTGGGGCGTTTATCGCTTCTTTGCGAAAGGAAAAGGGTATGACGCAGGAGGCGCTCGGAGAACGTTTGGGCGTTACGAACAAAACGGTTTCCCGTTGGGAGAGGGGCAATTATATGCCCGATATCGGACTTTTGCTGCCGCTTGCCGAGGCGCTCGGCACGAGCGTCAACGAGCTGCTCTCCGGCGAGCGGCTCACGGAGGCGGCGTATCGGGAAAAGGCGGAGGAAAATCTTGTGGAGGTCTTGCAAAAGAGCGCATTTTCCGTGCGGGAGAGAACGGTGTATTTCACAAAGAAATGGAACCGCGAGCACAGATTTGAGATGATTCTTTGGGCGGCTCTGTATCTTGCGGCAGGGGTACTCGCGTGGATTTTTGATCAATCATGGATTGCGCCGGTTCTCGGTCCCGCGGCGGTTGTTATCGTGATTTGGATGAAAAACAGGCGGTCATGCTATGTGGAGGGAAAGCTATACGGCTCCGCGCCGGAGCCGGTGCGGAAAAAGGACACATGAATTTCCCGTTTGATGTTGACATTCCGTTTGCCATCCATTAAAATAGGGTTGAATTTTGAGGCTTAAAGGAGGATTTCCGTTTATGTACGATTTTCCGATCGGAGCGATTGTGGATTCGTTCCGCTGTGATACGAGGGAAGCCGTCAAAAAGGCGGCGGCAATCGGCATCAAGGGCATTCAGATGTACTGCACGCGCGGTGCGCATGCCCCTGAAAACTTCGGCAGGGAGGCGCGCCGCGAGCTTTTGCATTTTGTGAAGGACAACGGGATGGTGTTCTCCGCCATCTGCGGCGATCTCGGGCGCGGCTTCGGCGATCCCGTTCGCAATCCGGAGCTTATCGAGCAGTCCAAGCGCATTCTGGACATGGCAAAGGATTTTGAGACGGACATCGTGACGACCCATATCGGCGTGGTTCCGGCGGATAAAAATCATGATCGGTATAAAATTATGCAGGAGGCATGCTGTGAGCTTGCCCGTTATGCCGACAGCATCGGCTCCCATTTTGCCGTAGAGACGGGACCGGAGCCGTCCGCCGTGCTGGCGGAGTTCCTCGATTCGCTGGATTCGACCGGCGTCGCGGTCAATCTCGACCCGGCAAATCTCGTCATGGTGACGGGCGACGATCCCGTGCAGGCGGTTTACAATCTGCGCCGTTATATCGTCCATACGCATGCGAAGGACGGGATAAAGCTCGCCGACGGCAATCCGGAATATATCTACCGCGTGGTTCATCCGATTCCGGAGGAGGTGCAGGGGATCCGGTACTTCAAGGAAGTGCCGCTCGGCACGGGAAGCGTGGATTTTAAGAGGTATCTTGCGGCGCTCGACGACATCGGCTATCGCGGCTTTCTCACCATCGAACGCGAGGTCGGAGACGATCCCTCGCGCGATATCAAAGTCGCTTATGACCATTTGGAAAGCATCATTCGGGCATAAAAGGAGATTTGGAAATGGGAAACAGGTTAAAAATCGGCATCATCGGCGCGGGCGGCATTTCCTGCTCGCATATCGAGGCTTATCGGAAGCATCCCGACGTCGAGCTTTATGCGTTCTGCGATATCAACGCGGATCGCCTGCGTTATATGGGAGAACGGTACGGCGTCACAAGGCTCTATACGGATATGAATGCGCTTTTGGCGCTTCCGGAGCTTGACGCGGTGAGCGTTTGCACATGGAACAACGGACATGCGCCCTGCACCATCGCCGCGCTGAATGCGGGCAAGCATGTGCTTTGCGAGAAGCCGATGTGCATCACGGTCGAGGACGCGGAGGCGATGAAGGCGGCCGCCGAGAAAAACGGCAAGCTGCTCATGATCGGATTTGTGCGCCGCTTCGGACCCGATATGAAAATCCTGCGCGAGCTTTATGAAAAAGATTATTTCGGGGAAATTTACTATTCCAAGGTGCAGTATCTGCGACGCAACGGCAATCCGGGCGGCTGGTTCGGCGACCGCTCCCGTTCCGGCGGCGGACCGCTCATCGACCTCGGCGTGCATGTCATCGATTTTGCCCGCTATCTGAAAGGCAAGCCCAAAGCGGTTTCCGTATACGGCGCGACTTTCCAAAAGCTTTATGACCGGAAGAGCATCCGCTCGCAAAAGGCGTACCGCTCGGCCGGCGCGACCGACCATGATATCTGTGACGTCGAGGATTTGGCGGCGGCGCTCATTCGGTTCGAGGACGGCTCCGTCCTCAGCGTCGAGGCGAGCTTCAGCCTGAATATCAAGAACGACGAGGGCAAAATGATTTTCTGCGGCACAAAGGCGGGAGCCGCCCTAAATCCGGAGCTGGAGCTTTACGGCGAGCTTGACGGCTATATGACCGATGTTTCACTGAAAGCGGAAACGACGATGAATCTCGGCGATATGTTCCGCCAAGAAATTTTTCATTTCGTCGACTGCATCGAGAACGGCACGGAATGCCTGAGTCCTGCCGAGGACGGCGTCGAAATGATGAGGATTCTGAACGCGATTTATGAATCGGCGAGATGCGGACATGAGGTTTTGCTGAAATAAAAAGGGACTCGCTTCCCATGGGAAGCGAGCCTTTATTTTTTATGAAAAAACAAGTGAAAAACGGCTTGAATTGAAAACGGATTCGTAAAGAGCATCAAAAAGTCCGGTGATGTGACCGCCATGCCGAAGCATGGCGGCGATGATGCTTTTCAGTATTCCACCACGCCCTCATAAACGAGGTTGGCATCTCCGTCGAGCGTGATACCGTCGTCCGAGCAGCGCACATGCAGGTCGCCGCCGCGCAGCTTGACGGTGATATCCGTGTCCTTTTTGCAGTAGCCGCAGAGAACCGCGGCATAGGCCGCTGCGCATGCGCCCGTTCCGCAGGCGGCAGTCTCTCCGTTGCCGCGCTCCCAGACGCGCATTTTGATTGTCGTTTCATTCACGACGCGGATAAATTCCGTGTTGATGCGCTGTGGGAAAAACGGGGCATATTCAAATTTGGGGCCGATTTTCCCGATATCCACCGCGTCCACGCGGTCGCAGAAAACGACGCAGTGCGGATTGCCGACGGAAAGACAGGTGATCTCATAGGTTTCGCCGTCGATTGCCACGGGATGGCGAATGAGCGTGTCCGCATCCAGCGTGCAGGGCAGATTTTTGGCCGAAAGGTCGGCGTGCCCCATCTCCACACTCACATAGGTCACCTTGCCGCCGCTCGTATACAGCGTGAGCGTTTTGATTCCGCTTGCGGTTTCCACCGTGATCTTCTCGGTATTCACATAGCCGCCGTCGTACAGGTATTTTCCGGCGCAGCGGATGCTGTTGCCCGCCATTTTGCCCTCGCTGCCGTCGCGGTTGAAAATCCGCATTTTCGCATCCGCGACGGAGGATTTCTCAATCAGCACGATTCCGTCGCCGCCGATGCCGCGCGAACGGTCGCACATTTCGACCGCCAGCGCCTCGGGACAGGTGATATTTCCGTCGAAATTGGCAAAGAAAATATAATCGTTGCCGGATCCCTGCATTTTGGAGAAAGGAAGCTTCATAGGCTCCTTTCGCATATGGTTGATATCGACAAGCTCCGTGTTGTCCTCGCGGAAGCGTCCCGCGAGGATATCCGCGAGCGCGTTCGCGGTGTCAAGGGAGGTCAGACACACGATGCCGAGCGAGAGCGCCTTGCGGTGGAGCGCGATATAATCGTCCAGCGTCCGGTCGAAAAGCGCGCCGGTGTAAACGATATAGCCGATTTTTCCCGATTCGAGCAGGGAAAAGGTCGCCGTTTTGTCCGTCATACCGGGCACTTCTGTAACATCGATGCCAAGCGCCCGTATCGTCTCTGCGGTATCGGGGGTGGCGTAAAGGTTCATGCCGATGTCATCGAGCTTTTTTGCGAGGGAAACGACCTCGGGGAGATCTTCATTTTCCACGCTGAGGAAAACGCCGGTTTCATGACCGCGTGTTCCGATTCGGTAGCCCGCCGCGGTGAAGCCCTTGAACATCGCTTCCGCGAGTGTCCGTCCGACGCCGAGCACCTCGCCCGTCGATTTCATCTCCGGTCCGAGATAGGAGTTGACGTCCGTGAGCTTCTCAAAAGAGAACACCGGTACCTTGACCGCGAAATACGGCGGCGTTTTATATAGTCCCGTCCCGTATCCGAGGGCGGAAAGCGGCGCGCCCAGCATGACACGCGAGGCGATATCCACCATCGGCACGCCGGTCACCTTGCTGATATAAGGCACCGTGCGCGACGCGCGCGGATTGACCTCGATGACGTAAAGCTCGCCGCCGTATATCAGATATTGAATGTTGACAAGCCCTTTTGTTCCGAGCGCAAGCGCGAGCTTTTCGGAGCAGTCCACGATTTTCGCCGTCATTTTGTCGTTGATGCCGTAGGGCGGATAGACGGCGATTGAATCGCCGCTGTGGACGCCGGCGCGTTCGATATGCTGCATGATGCCGGGGATGAGAACGTCGCGTCCGTCGGAGATGACGTCCACCTCCAGCTCCGGCCCCATCATATATTTGTCGACGAGCACCGGATTTTCGATGCCGCCGGCGAGAATCCGCTCCATATAGCGGAGGGCTTCGGCGTCGTTTCTCACGATCTGCATGTTTTGCCCGCCGATGACGTAGGAGGGGCGCAGAAGCACCGGATAACCGAGGTCCCTTGCTGCGGCGAGCGCCTCGTCCGCCGTGCGCACGGCCGTCCCGCGCGGACGCCGGAAGCCGAATTTTTCCAGCAGTGCGTCGAATTTTTCCCGGTCCTCCGCGGTATCGATCCCCTCGGCGGAGGTGCCGAGAATCGGGATTCCCTTCCGGTGCAGAAATTCCGTCAGACGAATCGCCGTCTGTCCGCCGAAAGCGACGACGACGCCCACGGGATTTTCCACGCGGATGACGTTCATCACGTCCTCCGGCGTGAGCGGCTCGAAATAGAGCCTGTCGGCCGTGTCGTAATCCGTCGAGACGGTTTCGGGGTTGTTGTTGACGATAACCACGTCGTATCCGAGCTTTTTGAGGGTCATGACGCAGTGCACGGAGGAATAGTCGAACTCGATGCCCTGACCGATTCGGATGGGGCCGGAGCCGAGGACGAGGATCGTCTCTTTTTTTCGGTTTTTGATAAATTCGCGCGCCTCGCAGACGCTGTCATAGGTGGCGTAGAAATACGGCGTTTCCGCGTCGAATTCCGCGCCGCAGGTGTCGACCATTTTATAAGAGGCGGCGAGAGCGGGAAGCGTTTCCTTGCCGGAAATCCGGCGGATGGCGGCGTCCGGATAGCCGAGCGATTTCGCTTTTTTATAGAGAGTGTCCGTCATCGGAGAAACGGCAAGCTCTTTTTCAAAGTCTGCGAGCTTTTGCAGCTTCGCGAGGAAGAATTTGTCGATTTTTGTGATTTTATGGATTTCGTCGACGGAATATCCCGCTTTCAGCGCCTCGAAAACCGTGAACAGCCGGCGGTCGTCCGCGCGGTGCAGGCGCTCGGAAAGGGGAGCGCTGTCGATGGGCGCGGCATTCAGCGTGTCAAGGGAGATTTCCGCGCCGCGGACGGCTTTCATGAGCGCCGCCTCAAACGACGTACCAATCGCCATGACCTCGCCTGTCGCTTTCATCTGCGTGCCGAGCGTGCGGGAGGCGCCTGCGAATTTGTCGAACGGCCATTTCGGGAATTTCACGACGACATAATCGAGCGCGGGCTCGAAGCAGGCGCAGGTCTTGCCGGTGATGTCGTTTTTGATTTCGTCGAGCGTGTATCCGAGCGCAATTTTCGCCGTGACCTTTGCAATCGGGTAGCCCGTCGCCTTGGAGGCGAGCGCGGAGGAACGCGAAACGCGGGGATTGACCTCGATGACCGCATATTCAAAGCTGTCGGGGCAGAGCGCGAACTGGCAGTTGCAGCCGCCGACGATGTTCAGCGATGAAATGATGTGGAGCGCCGCGCTGCGGAGCATCTGATATTCGCGGTCGGCGAGCGTCAGCGCGGGCGCGACGACGATGCTGTCGCCGGTATGAATGCCGACAGGGTCGAAATTCTCCATCGAGCAGACGGCGATGACGTTTCCCGCGGCGTCGCGGATCGTCTCGAACTCGATTTCTTTCCAGCCGGCGATGTATTTTTCCACCAAAATCTGTGTGATTGGGGAGGCGTCAAGGCCGGCTTTTGCCGCCTCGCGCATCTCCTGCTCGGAATATGCCACGCCGCCGCCCGTGCCGCCGAGCGTGAACGCCGGACGAATGATGACGGGATAGCCGATTTTTTCGGCGATGGCGAGCGCGTCCTCCACGGTTTCCGCGATTCCGGAGGGAATCGTCGGCTCGCCGATTTGCTCCATGGTCTGCTTGAAGAGCTTCCTGTCCTCCGCCTTGTCGATGGCTTCTGTGTTCGTCCCGATGAGACGAACGCCGTGCGCGTCGAGAAAGCCGTCCTTAGCAAGCTCCATAGCGAGCGTGAGCCCGGTTTGGCCGCCGAGACCGGCGAGCAGGCTGTCCGGCTTTTCCTTTTCGATGATGCGCCGCAGCGTTTCCACGGTCAGCGGTTCGAGATAGATTTCATCCGCGAACGCGCGGTCGGTCATGATGGTCGCGGGATTGGAGTTGACGAGCACGACGTTCACGCCCGCTTCCTTTAAAACGCGGCAGCCCTGTGTGCCGGCGTAGTCGAATTCCGCCGCCTGCCCGATGACAATGGGGCCGGAACCGATGACGAGCGTTTTTTTGACGGTTTTATCGAGCGGCATCGGAGGTTCTCCTTTCTTCCATCATGGAGAGGAATCGGTCGAAGAGGAACGACGTGTCGCGCGGACCGCCGCATGCCTCCGGATGGAACTGCACGGAGAAGGCGGAAAGCGCCGGATAGTCGATTCCCTCGCAGGTGCCGTCGTTGGCGTTGACATAGCGCAGAACGCCCGTTTTGAGGCTTTCCGGCACGACGGCATAGCCGTGATTCTGGCTTGTGATGTAGGTGCGGGTGCCCATGACGTCGCGCACCGGCTGATTCGCGCCGCGGTGCCCGTATTTTAATTTTTCCGTCTCGGCGCCCGTGGCGAGCGCCATGAGCTGATGACCGAGGCAGATGCCGAACACGGGGACCTTCCCGAGCAGCGCGCGAAGTGCTTCGATTTCCGCCTTATTTTCCGCAGGGTCGCCGGGACCGTTCGATAGCATGACGCCGTCGGGCGCGCCGGCGAGGATTTCCGCAGCCGAGGTTCCCGCCGGAACAGCCGTGACCCTGCATCCCCGGCGGACAAGCTCGCGGACGATATTGGCTTTCGCGCCGTAATCGATGAGCGTGACGCGGTATCGCTCCGTTTCGGGAGAGAATACCGCAGGCACATCCCGCGTCACGCTTCCCACGGCGTTTTGAATGACGTATCCCTTGATTTTTTGAAGCTCTGCGGGGATTTCATCCGCAATCATGGCGTTCATGACGCCGCGCTCGCGGATTTTTTTGGTCAGCTCGCGGGTGTCGACGCCCATGATGCCGGGCACGCCGTTCCGTTTCAGAAATTCGTCCAGCGTATATTCGCAGCGGAAATTGGAGGGCGCGTCGCATGCCTCGCGCACGACATAGCCGGAAACGGCGCATTTCCCCTCGAAATCCGCCTCGGTGATACCGTAATTTCCGATGAGAGGGAAAGTCTGCAAAACAATCTGCCCGAAATAGCTCGGATCGGTCAGCGTTTCCGTATAGCCGCACATTCCCGTCGTGAAAACAAGCTCGCCGACGCATGTGCGGTCGGCGCCGAGGGCGGCGCCCTCATAGACGGCGCCGTCCTCCAAAATCAAATATCTTTTTTTCATAGTTTTTATAAGGTTGCCGCCATGACGGCCTTGATTGTGTGCATCCGGTTTTCCGCCTCGTCAAAGACGATGGACTGCGCGCTCTCGAATACCTCGTCGGTGACCTCCATGCAGGTAAGACCGAATTTTTCGCCCATTTCCCGGCCGACGGAGGTTTTAAGGTCATGGAAAGCGGGCAGACAGTGCATGAATACCGCGCGCTCTTCCGCGTTCTTCATAATATCCGCGTTCACCTGATACGGCGAAAGCTCGCGGATTCTCTCCTCCCACACGCCGACCGGCTCGCCCATCGAAACCCAAACGTCGGTATAGATGACGTCGGCGTCCTTTGTCGCCGTGATGGGGTCCTCGCAGAAATTCAGAACGGCTCCCGTCTTTTCGGCGATTTCCCGACAGGTTTCAATCAGAGCGGCGTCGGGGAAATACTTCTTCGGCGCGCACGCCGTGAAGCTCATGCCCATTTTCGCACAGCCGACCATGAGGGAATTGCCCATATTGTATCGCGCATCGCCCATGTAAACGAGACGGATGCCGCCGAGATGTCCGAAATGCTCGCGAATGGTCAGAAAATCCGCCAGAATCTGCGTCGGATGAAATTCATTGGTGAGGCCGTTCCAAACGGGTACGCCGGCATATTCGGCAAGCTCTTCGACGATTTTTTGTCCGTGACCGCGGTACTCGATCCCATCGTACATGCGGCCGAGGACGCGCGCCGTGTCGGCGATGCTCTCTTTTTTGCCGATCTGGGAGGCGGTCGGATCGAGATAGGTCGTATTCATGCCGAGATCATATGCCGCGACCTCGAAGCTGCATCTGGTGCGCGTGCTGGTTTTCTCGAAAATGAGCGCGATGTTCTTGCCCTCACAGAGCTTGTGCGGCACGCCGGCTTTCTTCTGCGCTTTCAGCTTTGCGGCAAGGTCGAGAAGCCCTGTGATTTCCTCGGGCGTGAAATCGAGCAGCTTCAAGAAGTTCTTTCCTTTGAGATTCATGGGTGTGTCCATCCTTTCTTTCAGTCGGCGCAGGCCGCTTTGATGACGGAAACCGCTTTTTCGAGCAGCTCCCACGGGATATTCAGGGGCGGCAGCAGGCGCACCTTGCTCTTGGCCTTGATGACGAGCACGCCGCCCTCCCGGCAGCGGTCGATGACCTCTCCCGCCGGCTTTTCCGTTTCGATGCCGATCATAAGCCCCAGCCCCGTGACGCTTTTCACGCCGGCGGCGCCTGTGAGCGATTCAAAGATATACGCGGACTTTTTCCGTACCTCGGCGAGCAGGTTGTCGTCGATGCGGGATAGGATATTCAAAGCCCCCGCGCATACGGCGGGATTCCCGCCGAAAGTTGAGCCGTGTGAGCCTGCCCCCAGCGTGTCCTTTACCTTTTCCCCGAGCAGGCAGGCGCCGATCGGGAGCCCGCCGCCGAGTCCCTTGGCGGTGGTAACGATATCCGGCGTGATGCCGTAATTCATGTAGCCGTAAAGCATACCGGTGCGGCCGTTTCCGGTCTGCACCTCGTCCGCCATGAGAAGGATATCCTTTTCCGCGGCGATTTTGGCAAGTCCTGTGACAAATTCCTTTTCCAGCGGCATGACGCCGCCCTCGCCCTGCACCGGCTCGAAGAGAATCGCCGCGATTTTATGCTCTGCGACAAGCTTTTCGACGCTTGCGAGATCGTTCGGCTCCGCATAGACGAAGCCCTCGGTAAGCGGGGTAAAATCCTCGTGGAATACGTCCTGCCCCGTTGCGGCGAGCGTCGTGACGGTGCGGCCGTGGAAGCTGTTTTTCAGCGTGATGACGGTGTAAGTATCCTTACCCTTTTTCTCGGCGGCGTATTTGCGCGCGGTTTTGATGGCACATTCATTCGCTTCGGCGCCGGAATTGCCGAAAAACACCTTTTTCATACCCGTGCGCTCACAGAGCGTTTTCGCGAGCAGCGCGCACGGCTCCGAATAGTAGAGATTCGAGGTATGCTGGCATTTTCCGAGCTGTGCGGTGACGGCGGCGGTCCACTCGTCGTCCGCATAGCCGAACGTGTTGACGGCGATGCCGGCGCCGAGGTCGATATATTCCTTTCCGTTCTCGTCCTTTATGAGCGCACCCTTGCCGCAGGCAAGCTGGACGGGGAAGCGCGCATAGGTGCCGGCGATATATTCTTTGTCGATCTGCTTGATATCCATATTTCATTCCTTCTTTCCGGCTGCTAAACAGCGTTTTTGTCCGCGACGACCATGGTTCCGGCGCCCTCGTCGGTCAGCATTTCAATGAGGATCGCGTGCGGAACCCGCCCGTCCATGATGATGACTTTTTTGACGCCGCACCGGATGGCGTCGATGCTGCATTCCACTTTCGGAATCATACCGCCGGAGATGATGCCCTCACGAAAGAGTGTTTCCGCGTCCCCGATGTCGATGAGCGGAATCAGGGAGGAGGGATTGTCGCGGTCGCGCAGGATTCCGGCGATATCCGTCATGGAGATGAGGCTTTCCGCTTTCATCGCGCCGGCAATCTGCGCCGCGGCGGTATCGGCGTTGATGTTGTAGACGTTTCCGCTTTTGTCGCAGCCGACGGTGGAAACGACGGGGATATAGCCCTTTTCGAGCAGGTCGGTGATCGGCTCCACGTTGACGTTTGTGATTTTTCCGACAAAGCCGAGTTTTTCGTCTTTTGCTTCGGCTTCAATCATGTGGCCGTCGATGCCGGAAATACCCATAGCCTTGCCGCCTTTCATTTCAAGCAGGTTGACAAGGCTCTTGTTTATTTTTCCGGCGAGCACCATCTGCACGACGTCCACGGTTTCCTTGTCCGTCACCCGCAGTCCGTCGACAAATTCGGATTTTTTGCCGATTTTTCCGAGCAGCTCGGTGATTTCGGGGCCTCCGCCGTGTACGAGCACGATTTTGACGCCGATGAGGTAAAGCAAAGCGATGTCCTCCATGACCTGCTGCTTTAAGTCCTCGCTCGTCATGGCGTTTCCACCGTATTTGACGACGACGATTTTGCCGTTGTATTTTTGGATATACGGCAGCGCCTGCGTCAGGATTTCAGCGCGCTGCGCGTTGGTTACGTTGGGTGCCATAGGTTCTCCTTTATGTGCGGTAATCTCCGTTGATTTTGACGTAGTCGTAAGTCAGGTCGCAGCCCCATGCGACGGCGGAGCCGTTTCCGTCTCCAAGCCCGATGAGGATGTCGATTTCCTTTTCGGTGAGGATTTTTTTCGCCGCTTCCTCCGAAAAATCGATGCCGGCGCCGTTTTCACATACCTTGACGGTTCCCGCGGCGGAGGAAAACGCCACGTCCACCTTTGTCACGTCGACATCCGCGCCGCTGTATCCGATGGCGCAGAGAATGCGTCCCCAGTTGGCGTCCGCACCGAACATGGCAGCTTTGGTGAGGGACGAGCAGATGACGCTTTTCGCGACGGTCTTCGCTGTTTTCTCGGAATCCGCGCCGGACACCCTGCATTCGAGGAGCTTTGTCGCGCCCTCGCCGTCGCCGGCGATTTTGCGGCAGAGATAAACCGTCACGGTGTTGAGCGCTTTCATAAAGCTGTCGAACGCCTCGCCCTCGCCCGTGATTTCCGGATTTCCGGCCATACCGTTTGCGAGGATTGTCACCATGTCGTTGGTGGAGGTGTCGCCGTCCACGCTCACCATGTTGAAGGTGGACTGGATATCGGTCGAGAGCGCCTTTCCGAGCATTTCCGGTGAGATAGCGGCGTCCGTCGTGAGAAAGACGAGCATCGTCGCCATATTCGGATGGATCATGCCGGACCCTTTGGCGATGCCGCCGATGGTGCAGGCTACACCGTCTATCTCAAACGAGACGGCGATTTCCTTTTTCTCGGTGTCGGTGGTCATGATGCCCTCGGCGGCGTCCGCGCTGTTCGCGCCGAGCCCTGCGACGAGCGGGTTCATACCGGCCTCGATCGGGGCGATATCGAGCGGCTGTCCGATGACGCCGGTCGAGGCGACGACGACGTCGGAAGCGGGAATACTCAGCTTATCCGAGACGAGCGCGCACATTTTCTCGGCGATTTCGATGCCGTTCGCGTTGCAGGTATTGGCGTTGCCGCTGTTGCAGATGACCGCCTGCGCATATCCGTCGGCAAGGTGCGCTTTTGTCACCGTAAGCGGCGCGCCCTTGACGAGATTGGTGGTGTAGACCGCCGCGGCGGCCGCCCGTTTTTCGCTGTATATGAGGGACAAATCCTTTTTCTGTTTGTTTTTGCGGATTCCGCAGTGGATTCCGCTCGCTGTAAAGCCCTTTGCGGCGCATACGCCGCCTGCTACTGTTTTCATGTCAGATTTCCGTTCCGCCGGACGTGCCGGCTGTCATTTTATCGATTTTCCGCTATCGCGGTGTTGTTTTCCGAATTTATAGGACAAGACCTGTCGTTCTGTCGCAGTCCATGACGAGATTGAGACATTCCACGGCGGCGCCGGACGCGCCCTTGCCGAGGTTGTCGTATCTTGCGACAAGCAGAATCCGCTCCTCATTTCCGAGCACGGAGATTTCCATGCCGTCGCGTCCCGAAAGCCCTGCCGCCGAAAGAAAGCCCGCCTCGTCCGGCGCTTCTTTGTAACGGACGATGGGCGTGTCGTAACATTTCTTGTATATTTCTCTGATATCGGCCATGCCGCCGGCGAGTTCTCCCGCGAAAAGCGGCACCGTGACGACCATGCCGCTGTAAAAGTCCGCCACGATCGGGCAGAAGATCGGAGCTTCGGCAAGTCCCGTGAGCGCTTTCATCTCTTTTAAATGCTTGTGCTCCTGCGTGAGCGCATACTGCCGCGGTGCAAAGAGCAGGGGATCCCGCTCCTCGGATTCATAATCCGCAATCATTTTTTTGCCGCCGCCGCTGTATCCTGTGACGGAGTGGCAGGTGAGACGCGCCGTGTGCGGCAGCACGCCGCTTTGGATGAGGGGATACACAAGCGCAATAAAGCCGCTGGCATGACAGCCCGGAACGGCGATGCGCTTGGATGTTTTGATTTTTTCTTCAAATTCCGGCGAAAGCTCCGGAAAGCCGTAGGCGAAATCCGGTGCCGTGCGGTGCGCGGTCGAGGTGTCGATGACGACGGTATCGGGGTTTTGAACCATGCCGACCGCCTCGCGCGCCGCGTCGTCCGGCAGGCAGAGAAACGCGACATCCGCGCTGCTTAGCGCTTCGCGGCGGGCATTTTCGTCCTTGCGAGATGCCTCGGGCAGCGTGATAAGACCGATATCCGTTCTTTCCGCGAGCCGTTCGCGGATGCGAAGCCCCGTTGTGCCGGCGCTGCCGTCAATGAATACGTGTTTCATGCCGTTTCTCCCGCCTTTTCGAGAAATTCTGCGACGTACCGCAGCTGCGCCGTGACGGAAGCTGGTCCGGGTCCGCCCTCGGAGACGCGCTTTTTCACGCAGGTTTCAAGGGAAATATCCTCATAGAGGTCCGCTTCAAAAAGCTCGCTGTACGTCCTGTACTCTGCAAGCGGAAGCGTTTCGAGCGTTACACCGCGCGCGATGCAGCTTGCAACGATTTCTCCGACGAGCTTATATGCGCTGCGGAAAGGCATGCCTTTTTTCGTGAGATAGTCGGCAAGGTCGGTGGCGTTGATAAAGCCGCGTCCCGCCGCCTCTTTCATATTGTCCTTTTTCACCCGCATGGTGGCGACCATCGGTGCGAATACGGAAAGACACAGCTTCACGGTTTCACAGCCGTCGAAAATCGCCTCCTTGTCCTCCTGCATATCCTTGTTGTAGGCGAGCGGGAGTCCTTTGAGCACGGTCAGCGTGCCGATAAGGTCGCCGTACAGGCGCCCCGTTTTGCCGCGGACAAGCTCCGCCATGTCGGAATTTTTCTTCTGCGGCATGATGCTCGAACCGGTCGTATAAGCGTCGTCAAGCTCGACGAAGCCGAATTCCCACGACGACCAAAGGATGATTTCCTCGGAGAAGCGGGAAAGGTGCATCATGATAATCGAGAACGCCGAGAGCAGCTCCACACAGAAATCGCGGTCGGAAACGCCGTCCATGCTGTTGAGGGCGATGCCGTCGAAGCCGAGCGCTTTCGCCGTCATCCGTCGGTCGATGGGATAGGTCGTACCTGCGAGCGCGCAGGAGCCGAGCGGGGAGACGTTCATTCGCTTTGCGGCGTCGGAAAGCCTGCCTGCATCGCGGATGAACATCATGGCATAAGCGAGCAGATGGTGCGCGAACGTGACGGGCTGCGCGCGCTGGAGATGTGTGTATCCCGGCAGAATGGTATCGGTGTTCTCCGAGGCTTTCTCATAAATTGCCGCAATCAGCCCGTTCAAAAGCGAGCCGATTTTTGCCGCCTCCTCCCGCAGGTAGAGGCGCAGGTCGGTAGCCACCTGATCGTTGCGGGAACGGGCGGTGTGCAGCCGCTTTCCGACCTCGCCGATGCGGCGGATCAGCTCGGTCTCGACAAACGTGTGGACGTCCTCCGCGCTCATGTCGACGGGGAGTGCGCCGGATTCGATGTCCGCGAGAATCCCCGCAAGTCCCTCTATGATTTTGTCGCTGTCGTCCGCGGCGATGATGCCCTGCGCCGAGAGCATCGCCGCGTGCGCCATGGAGCCTGTAATATCCTCTTTTATCATCTTGGAATCGAAGGCGATCGAGGCGTTGATGTCGTTTGCCGCGGGATCGAGCGCGCCGGCCGATCTTCCCGCCCATAATTTTTCCATATCAAAAATCCTTTTTATCTGTCAATTATTTGTTTTTCCCTGCGTTTTGTTCGTTGACCTGAGCCTGCACCTTGATCGGAAGTCCGAACAGGTTGATAAAGCCCGCCGCGTCCGCCTGATTGTAGACGTGGTCCTCGCCGAAGGTGGCGATCTCCTCGGAATAGAGGGAGTAGTCGCTCCATGCGCCGGCTTTGATCATATTGCCCTTGTAAAGCTTGATTTTGACCTTGCCGGTGACGTTTTCCTGCGTTTTATCGACGAAGGCGGAGAGCGCCTCGCGCAGCGGGGTGAACCATTGTCCGTTGTAAACAAGCTCCGCAAAGGTGACGGAAAGCTCCTGCTTTTTGTGAGCGGTCATTTTGTCAAGGCAGAGCGTTTCGAGATAATTGTGTGCGAAGTAGAGAATGGCGCCGCCGGGCGTCTCATAAACGCCGCGGCATTTCATGCCGACAAGCCGGTTTTCGACGATGTCGAGAAGCCCGATTCCGTTTTCGCCGCCGAGCTTGTTGAGGGCGAGAATGATCTCCTTTGCGCTCATTTTTTTGCCGTCGAGCGCCGTCGGGATGCCTTTGACGAAATCCAGCGTGATGTAGGTAGGCTTGTCGGGGGCGTCCATCGGGGAAACGCCCATTTCGAGGAAGCCCTTTTTCTCGTACTGCGGCTCGTTTCCGGCGTCCTCGAGGTCGAGTCCCTCATGGGAGAGGTGCCACAGGTTTTTATCCTTGGAGTAGTTGGTTTCGCGATTGATTTTCAGCGGCACGTTGTGCGCTTCGGCGTATTCGATCTCCTCCTCGCGGGATTTGATGTTCCATTCGCGCCACGGTGCGATGATCGGCATATCCGGCGCAAACGCCTTGATGGCGAGCTCGAAGCGCACCTGATCGTTGCCCTTGCCGGTGCAGCCGTGACAGATGGCGTCCGCGCCCTCGGCCTTTGCGATTTCGACGATGCGTTTCGCGATGACGGGACGGGCAAACGACGTGCCGAGCATGTATTCCTCATACAGCGCGCCCGCCTTAACGGTCGGAATGATAAAATCGTCGACGAACTCGTCTGTCAGATCCTCGACATAGAGCTTGGAGGCGCCGGTTTTGAGCGCTTTTTCTTCAAGTCCGTCAAGCTCGTCGGCCTGCCCGACATTGCCGGATACGGCGATGACTTCACAGTTATTGTAATTCTCTTTGAGCCACGGAATGATGATGGAGGTATCGAGTCCTCCGGAATAAGCGAGCACGACTTTTTTGATATCGGTTTTATTCATAGCGTTTTCTCCTTTTATCTTGCGGAATTATTTTTGAATAATTATACATCAGCATGAATAAAAATGCAACGGTTTTTTCAAAAATTTATGATTTTTATTGATTTAAGATAGGATAGGGAAGCTTTGCCATGCCTGATTTGTGCATTGTGCTGTAAACATAAAGAAAAAAGACGGATGCAACATCGATAGGGCAGGCTTTTATATGCATATTTGACTGAATATTTGCATGCTGTATTCATGGAAGTTTTTGTGCGGATTAAGAGACTTTCATCGGAAAATCGGCGCGGAATGTGATTTTTTTCGGAAAACCGGTTGACATGAACGCTTCCGTGTGATAGAATAACGCCGATACAATCATATATTTGCAGATCATGATAGAGGCGCATCGCGCAATCAGTAGCTTTTCCGGATAAGGCTGTCGTCGGCCGTCGGAGGGGGGAAAGGTGCCGGTGCCGAAAGCGTGCGGCGGACGATGCCGCGCCGCTTGGTTTGGCGGATAAGATCCGTCCGACTGTCGTTTATACGGAGAGCTATCGGGATTCACTTATGCGGAAAATATTCGCATGCGATTTTTCGGTAGCTGGTAACTTCGTTATCAGCTTTATTTTTTGCATGGAACGGCTCGGACGTTTGATTTTCACAGGACTGCATATTATAAATATGAAAAAATATTTGACGGAGGAAACCATGAAAAAACCGATTTTCAAAGGTGCCGCGACCGCGCTCATCACGCCGTTCCGGAACGGTACTGTCGATTACGAGGCGTTTGGCGCCATCATCGATTCACAGCTTGAGGCCGGAATCGACGCGCTTGTCGTGTGCGGAACCACGGGGGAGGCCGCAACGATGACGGACAGCGAGCAGATCGACACCATCGCATTTGCCGTGCGCCGTGTCGGAGGACGTGTTCCGGTGATTGCAGGTGCCGGAAGCAACAATACGGCGCATGCCGTCGAGCTCTGCCGTGCCTCCTGCGCCGTCGGTGCGGATGCGCTGCTCGTCGTGACGCCTTATTACAACAAAACTTCCCAGCAGGGACTTATCCGAATGTATACGGAAATCGCGGACAACGCGGAAAAGCCGCTGATTCTCTACAATGTGCCGTCCCGAACGGGCGTGAACATCGAGCCTGCGACCTATGCCGCGCTTGCGGAGCATCCGAATATTGCGGGAATCAAGGAGGCGGGCGGAAATTTCTCTAAAATCGCGGAGACGGTGCATCTTGTCGGCGACAGGCTCGCGCTTTACTGCGGAAACGACGATCAGACCGTTCCGATGCTGGCGCTGGGCGCCTGCGGCGTGATTTCGGTGCTTTCCAATGTCCTGCCGGCCGAAACCGTAAAGATGTGCAGGCTTTTCTTTGACGGAAAGATAAGCGAGAGCGCGGCGATGCAGTGTGATTTTGTGCCGCTTATCTCGGCGCTTTTCTCGGATGTCAATCCGATTCCGGTCAAGGAAGCGATGGCGATGCTCGGATATTGCACGGATGAGATGCGTCTGCCGCTCGTGGGGCTTGACGCGGCGAAGAAGGAAGCGCTTCGGGCGAGACTTTGCGAGGCGGGACTGCATCCCGTACTGTAACGAAAAAGATTGCCGGAGACGGAGTTCTTTCTTCGGCGGGGAGGTTTATATGAAGGTCATTTTAAACGGAGCGCGCGGAAAAATGGGCTCCGAGGTGTGGAAAATGCTGGAAGAGGGCAAGCGCGGTATGGAAATCGCGGCGGGAATCGATCCCACAGCCGACGGCTCCGATGCGCGGATTTTAAAAAATCTTTCCGATTATAAAGGAGATGCGGACGTCATTATCGATTTTTCCAATCACGTCTGCACAAAAGCGCTGATGGAATACGCCGTGTCACGCGGGCTTCCGTGCGTCGTCGCGACGACGGGGCAGGTCGCGGCGGAGCTGGAGCTGATTCATGCGGCGGCGGAGAAGATACCGGTGTTCCTCTCGGCGAATATGTCGCTCGGCGTGGCGCTGCTTGCGGATTTCGCAAGGCGTGCCGCGGCGCTTCTGCCGGATGCGGATATCGAAATCGTCGAGAAGCATCACAACACAAAGCTCGATGCGCCGAGCGGTACGGCGCTGATGCTGGCGAATGAAATCAAAAAATCGAGAGAGGACGCGTGCTTTGTCTGCGGCAGATACGGACACCAGCTGCGCGCGAAGAACGAAATCGGAATCCATGCGCTGCGCATGGGCGGGGTCATCGGCGAGCATGAGGTGATCCTCGCCAGCGGAACCGAGACCATTTCCCTAAAACATGAGGCGCACAGCCGCACGCTCTTTGCGGACGGGGCTCTTTCCGCGGCGGAATTTCTCATCGGAAAGCCTGCGGGACTGTACGATATGCACGCCTTGGTGGGCGGCGCCACGTCTGCCGTCGGCTGACAGAGAACGGAGGGAACCATGCGGATTCATTTTACCAAAATGCACGGCTGTGCCAATGATTATATCTATGTAAACTGCCTTGACGGCATCCCGTTTGAGCCGGGCAGGCTTTCGGCGCTTATGTCGCCGCGCCATTTTTCCGTCGGCGCGGATGGTCTTGTCCTCATCTGCCGCTCGGAGACGGCGGATGCAAAAATGCGGATGTTCAATCTCGACGGCAGCGAGGGAAAGATGTGCGGCAATGCCATCCGCTGCGTCGGGAAGTATCTCTATGACAACGGGCTCACGGACAAAACGGAGCTCGACATCGAAACGCTCAGCGGAATCAAGCATCTTTCGCTGTCCGTCACGGAGGGAAAGGCGAGCCTTGTGACGGTGGATATGGGCTATGCCGTGCTTCGGGCGGCAGAGATTCCGGTCGTCTCGGAATCGGAAACCGTGATAGGTTCTCCGCTTTCCGTCTGCGGGACGGAATACCGGATTACCTGTGTTTCGATGGGCAATCCGCACGCGGTGACGTTCGTGCCCGACACGGATACGCTGGATTTGGAGAAAATCGGTCCCGTTTTCGAGCACCATCCGATGTTTCCGGAGAGAGTGAATACGGAATTTATCGAGATTCTGGACAGGAGCAATCTGAAAATGCGCGTGTGGGAACGCGGAAGCGGCGAAACATGGGCGTGCGGCACAGGCGCCTGCGCCGCGGTCACGGCCGCCGTTGTCAACGGATACTGCGACGCGGAAAAGCCCGTGACGGTGCACCTGATCGGCGGCAGGCTCACCATCACGGTGAGCAAGGATTTCCGTGTGCGGATGACCGGCGGGGCGACAAAAGTATATGAGGGGGTATATGAATATGAAAATCAAACTGAATGAGAATTACAAGAACCTGAAAAAGAGCTATCTTTTTTCCGAAATCGCAAAGCGCGTGAAGGCGTACGGCGCGGAAAATCCGGATAAGAAAATCATACGGCTCGGCATCGGCGACGTCACGCTTCCGCTGACGAAATCCGTGACGGATGCGATGACGGCGGCCGTCGCGGAAATGGGGAAAAAGGAAACCTTCCGCGGATATGCGCCGGAGTACGGCTACGATTTCCTCAGAGAAGCGATCTCGCGTTACTATAAGCGCTTCGGCACCGATGTCCCCGCGGAGGAGATTTTCGTTTCCGACGGCGCGAAAAGCGATGTCGGAAACATCACGGAAATATTCGGCGACAATCCGGTGCTGATTCCCGATCCCGTGTATCCGGTTTATTTCGACAGCAACGTCATGAGCGGACGGGACGTCACTTTCATCCGCGCGGACGAGAAAAACGGCTTTCTGCCGACGCCGGCGGGACTTTCCGGCGAGGGCTATATCATTTATCTGTGCTCGCCGAACAATCCGACGGGGGCGGTCTACGACCACGAGGGGCTTGCCGAATGGGTGAATTTCGCCCTTTCCACAGGCTCGCTCGTCATCTATGATTCGGCGTACGAAGCGTATATCAACGGAAACTACCCCCATACGATCTATGAAATCGAGGGCGCGAGAGCGTGCGCCATCGAGATTTGCAGCTTCTCAAAGACCGCGGGCTTTACCGGAACGCGCTGCTCGTGGACGGTCGTTCCGTCCGAGCTTTCTGCGGACGACATGTCGCTGCGCGAGATGTGGGAGCGCCGTCAGGCGACGAAATTCAACGGCGTGCCGTATGTGGTGCAGAGAGGCGCCGAGGCGGCGCTTTCGGGCACCGGCATTGCCGAGTGCCATGCGCTTGTCACGTATTATATGGAAAACGCGGCGATGATTGCGGGTGTTTTGCGTGAGAAAGGGATTTTCTTCACGGGCGGAACCTCCTCTCCCTATATTTGGATGCGCTGCACAGGCGGCATGGATTCGTGGAGCTTCTTTGACGCGCTTTTGCACGGCGTTCAGGTCGTCGGCACCCCCGGTGCGGGCTTCGGCGCCTGCGGAGAAGGGTATTTCCGGCTCACCTCCTTTGCTTCCCGCGAGGCGACGGCGGAAGCGGTCGAGAGACTGCGCGCCTTTCTCTGATATTTTCATTTAGGAGAGATAAAACAATGGTTGCGGAACAAAAATTGCTTCATACAAATCTTACGGTGGATGAAAACGGACATCTTTTATTTGCCGGCGCGGATACCGTCGCGCTGGCGGAAAAATACGGCACGCCGCTCTTCCTCATCGACGACGAACGGGTGCGCGAGCGCTGCCGCGAATATAAAATCGCCATGAAAAAATATTTCGGCGAGGGCTCCCTTCCGCTTTATGCCTCCAAGGCGCTCAGCTTCAAGGAGATTTACCGGATTATGGCAGACGAGGGCATGGGCACCGATATCGTTTCCTCCGGAGAACTTTTCACGGCGGTGTCCGCGGGCTTTCCGATGGAACGCGCCTTTTTCCACGGCAACAATAAGACGGATTTCGACATCGAATACGCCATAAAGAGCGGAATCGGATACTTTATCGTGGACGGCATGGAGGAGCTGGAACGCATCGACGAGTACGCCGGCCGCGCCGGCATCCGTCAGAAGATTCTTCTGCGCATCACGCCCGGCATCGATCCGCACACACATAAGAAAATCAGCACCGGCGGGGTGGATTCCAAATTCGGCTCCGCCATCGAAACGGGGCTTGCGTCGAAAATCACGAGGGAGGCTCTCTCGAAACAGAATGTCGAGCTTGTGGGTTTCCACTGCCATATCGGCTCGCAGATTTTCGACATCGAGCCGTATACGACCGCGGCCGACATTATGATTGCTTTTATCGCGGATATGCGCGACCGATACGGCTTTGAGGCCGAAATCTTGAATCTCGGCGGCGGCTTCGGCGTGCGTTATGTCGAGAGCGACCCCGAAATCGACATCACGGCGAATATCAAGGATATTTCCGAGCACATTAAGGCAAGATGCAGGGAGCATGAGGTGAAGCTGCCGCGGATTCTGCTCGAACCCGGCAGAAGCATCGTTGCCGACGCCGGTATCACGCTTTATACGGTCGGCAGCGTCAAGGAAATCCCGGGCTTTAAAAATTATGTGTCGATCGACGGCGGGATGACGGATAATCCCCGCTATACGCTCTATCAGTCGTCCTACACGGTGCTGGTTGCCAATAAGATGGACGAGCCTGCGGATTTCGTATGCACCGTCGGCGGCAGATGCTGCGAGAGCGGCGATTTGATTCAGGAAAACGTGAGGATTCCGAAGCCAACGAGAGGCGATATCCTCGCTGTGCTTGTGACGGGCGCGTACAATTATTCGATGGCGTCCAATTATAACAGGGTTGGCAGACCGCCTGTCGTCGTGCTTCGCGGCGGACGCGACATTCTCGCCGTCAGACGCGAACGCTTCGAGGACATCGTGGCCTGTGACCTATAACGACGTTTTGACGGAGAATGAGAAACATATGATAGTGACAAAATTCGGCGGGAGCTCGCTTGCGGATTCCGCGCAGTTCAGAAAAGTTAAAGAAATTATAGACGCGGACTCCCGCCGCTGCGTCGTCGTAGTCTCGGCGCCGGGGAAACGGGGGGCGGACGACAACAAAATCACCGATCTTTTGTATACGCTGGATGGGCATCTGCGCTACGGGGTGCCGGACGATAAAATTTGGGATTCCATCGCGGGACGGTATACGGAGATTGCAAAATCTCTCGGACTTTCGATCGATATCGACGCCGAGCTGCGGGCATTTGCAAAGACGCTCGGGAAGAATACGGATCAAAGCCTGCTTGTCAGCCGCGGCGAATATTTCTGCGCAAGACTGATGAGCGCCTACCTCGGCTTTGCTTTTGTCGATGCGGCGGATGTCATCCGGTTTTCTTTTGACGGCAGGCTCGACTTGGAGACGAGTGCAAGGCTTGTCCGCGAGGCGTTTGACTCGCATGGAAGCCTTGTTGTGCCGGGCTTTTACGGCGCCTACCCCAATGGGGACATTCATCTGTTTTCACGCGGCGGGTCGGACATCACAGGCTCTTATCTTGCAAGATTTTTGAATGCGGAGATTTATGAGAACTGGACGGATGTTTCCGGCATTTATTCGGCGGACCCGAGACTGGCGAAAAATCCGAAGCCGATCGAACGCATCACCTATGAAGAGCTGCGCGAGCTTTCCTATATGGGGGCGAACGTGCTCCATGAGGACAGCATTCTGCCTGTGCAGGACTGCGGAATCGCCATCAATATCCGCAACACCAACGAGCCGGACAACGACGGCACCGTGATTACGCGGGATGCCGGAGAGGGTACGCCGGTCACGGGAATTGCCGGCAAAAAAGGCTTTATTTCCTTTGTCATCCACAAGAAGCATATGTCGGGCGAGATCGGCTTTTTGAGAAAGGTTTTGACCGTATTTGAGGGATACGGCATCAATGTCGAGCATATCCCGACCGGCATGGACGTCATCAGCGTCATTGTGCTGGAAGAACAGGCGGCAAGACATGTGCATGCAATCATTTCGGAAATTGAAAGCACGCTCGGGGCGCAGGTCACGGTCGACCGGAATCTTTCGCTGATTGCGATTGTCGGGCGGAATATGGCGGGGCGTTACGGAATCAGCGCGTCGGTATTCGGGATTTTCGGACAAAACGGCATCAATATCAAGGTGATTGTGCAGTCGCCGGATGAGCTGAATATCATCGTAGGCATCGACGCAGAGCATCATGAAAGGGCGATCGGATGTCTCTATGACGGGCTTTGCACCGCCGGACTTTTGTGAACGGCGGTCGGAAAAAAGCATATAATACATCAAACGAATACGGGGCGATATGACAGACGCTCCGAGGGGAGTGGCTTTTATGAAAGAATACAACGTTGCCGTTCTCGGCGCGACAGGCGCCGTCGGGCGGGAAATGGTGAAAATATTGGAGGAGCGGAAATTTCCCGTCAAGAATCTGATTCCGCTTGCCAGTGCAAGGAGCGCGGGCACAGTGATCGGGTTTCATGGGGAAGATGTCACGGTGAGAGAGGTATGTCCGACCTCCTTTGAGGGGGTGGATATCGTTCTCGGCGCGGCGCCGAACAAGCTGGCGCGTGAATATGCGCCCCATATCACGGCGGCAGGCGCGGTGTTTGTCGACAATTCCAGCGCATTCCGCATGGATGCGGATGTGCCGCTTGTCATTCCGGAAATCAATCCGGAGGATGCGGTCCGTCATCATGGCATCATCTCCAATCCGAACTGCTCGACGATTGTCACGCTTGTGGCGGTGAACGCAATCGGAAAGCTGTCTCCGATCAAAGCGATGACGGTATCCACCTATCAGGCGGTTTCCGGTGCGGGTGCGGGCGGTCCCGTCGAGCTGGAAGCGGAGATTGCGGCGATTTCCGCCGGAGAGCGTTATGAGCCCTCGGTTTTTCCGTACCAAATCGCATATAATCTGATTCCGCAGATCGGGGATTTTCTGGAAAACGGCTATACCGCCGAGGAAATGAAAATGCAGAATGAGGGCAGAAAGATTCTGCATTTACCGGAGCTTCGCGTCGGATGTACCTGCGTTCGCGTTCCGGTAGTGAGAAGTCATTCGATTTCCGTGTCCTTGATGACGGAGCGTCGGGTGTCGCCCAACGAGGCGCGTGCCGCGGTGGCGGCGGCTCCGGGATGTCGGCTTGTCGATGATCCGGCGGGGAAAAAATATCCGATGCCGCTCGACACATCCGATCAGGATCTCGTCTATGTCGGACGGATTCGTCAGGACATCGCAAATGAGAACGGACTTTCGCTTTGGTGCTGCGGCGATCAGGTGCGCAAGGGAGCCGCGACCAATACCGTGCAGATTGCGGAATTGCTGATATAGTAAAAAGAGCGGTCGAAGGACCGCTTTTTTTATTGAGGTTTTCCTTTTGCCAAAGGAGGAGGGTATGTCGTTTTCTCCCCGACGAGAAAACGACGAAAAGAGCAAAGTATAAGTTTGAAATGATCTATACCCATTTAAAGTGTAGCAATAAGTTCAAGTTACGGTGCTATGCAATGCTCCCGCATTGCAGGGCAACATTGAGGCTACCGCCTCAAACTCCCAAGCTTCTGCTGGGAAGCGTATACCCACGGCTCGAAAGGTGTTGCAGTGCTCGCAGGGCTCGCACAGGCCACCAGTATAAACTGGGAAGCGATCTATACCCTTTTAAAGTGCAGTGCTAAAATCAATCGTATCACAATGCAATGCTTCGCATTGCAGGGCAACCTCGCCGTGCGGGAAGCAACTGCCACTGGAAAGCCCGCGCCCGCAGGCGCAAGGCGCGCGCCGCGTGAGCGCCCTCCGGAATGATACCCACGAAACCGGCGGCGATTGACGAATCACGCGAGCACTGCGAGCGTGGATGCCGTCTTTTATAGCCGCCACCGAACCGCTGCCGGCCGCACAAACGGTCAAGCCGAAGGCTTGCGGCTTCTTTTCGTTCTTTTCTTGTCCGTACAAGAAAAGGACATGATTCTCTCTTTTGCCAAAGGAGAAGGATATGTGCTTTTCTCACTGAGGAGAAAAGCACCAAAAGACTCATTGAGGCTACC